>JADMIO011346922.1_pt1 | contig 65385 bp, 55 predicted proteins | sample 8958161 | NCBI WGS metagenome assembly JADMIO01 (sample SAMN16585339, study PRJNA669376) | soil metagenome | isolation source: Crop rotation soil | place: USA: Cullars Rotation, Alabama | collected 2011
CGCGACAACTTGTCCACGTGGAATTCTAAGCTTAGGATCCCAATGTGCTGGAAAGCACCGGAAGATCTGGTCCTGCAGGGGGAGCATCGGGAGTATCTGGCGGACGGGCTTCGGCTGCTCAGCCCGCGCGAAAGGGCGGCGCTGATGTTGCGCGATGTGGAGGGATTGCCGGCCGAGGAGGTCGCCCGGCAGCTCAATTGCTCCAAGGCGACGGTGCGGTCGCACATCGCCAATGCACGGACGAAGATGGTGCGGTATATGGAAAGAAGGAAGCGGTAGCGATATGAAGCACCCCGATGAGGCAACCCTGGCACTGCACGCGGGCGGCGACCTTGGCTGGTTTAACGCGTGGAAGACGGCGCGGCATGTGGCGCGCTGCGGAGACTGCCGCGATGAAGTTGCCGGGTACCAGGGAATGCGCGAAATGTTGCCGGAGCTAAATGAAGAGCCGCCCGTCTCCTGGAACCGGATCGCGAGCGAGATGCGGGCGAATATCCGGCTGGGGCTGGTGGCAGGCGAATGCGTCCGGCAGGCTGAGGCACCGGTCCGCGAGAGCTTTTTGTTCAACGGCGCGCGCACCGCGATTGCGATGGCGGGCGTGCTAGCGCTGGTGGTGACCGGCTTTGTGCTGGAGCGTCCCCGGCCTTCGGTGATGAGCGCTCAAGTGCCGATGCTGGAGTCCACAGCGGATGGAATCCAAAAACGCGCGGGCGATCAGGGCTTCGCGCTAATGCATGCGGGCGCCAGCGGCGTGATCTACACCGTGGGCACGCAGGGAACTATGGGAGCGCGTTACGTGGATCCGAAAACGGAGTACGTGACGATGACGAAAGTATATGTCGAATAATACGTGGCAACTAACGGCGCCACTGACCGCGATCATGGCGATTCTGGGCGCGGGCGCTCTTCCGGCTCAGGATCTGCCCATCACGCAGAGCGCAATCAAGATTAATCTGCAGGACAATTCCCCCCTGGCCTTCGTTTCGATGACGGTGCCGGATTCTCGCGCCACCGCGCGCGGCGCGGCACTCATGCTGGATCTGCACATGTCGCTGACCTTGCGCAATGCAAGCTCGCATCGGATCCATGGCGTGACCTTGCGGGTGGTGGCGCAGGAGGCCACACTCGGCGGCAAGGGCAGCGTGACCTATCCGAGTCTGAACGTGGAGCCCGGCGGAGTCTTGCCGGTTCGCATCGACATGCAGTTGCTGCGGCCCTCTCAGATGTTGGGTGGCGCGCTGGTGCAGGTGGATCTGGACGGCGTGCTGTTCCAGGACCTTTCGTTCTTCGGGCCGGACCGGCTCAATTCCAAGCGCACCATGACGGCATGCGAAATGGAAGCGCGTCGCGATCGGGAGCACTTCAAGCGCCTTCTGACTCAGGGCGGCAGAGAAGCGCTGCAGCGCGACATGCTGGAGAGCATGAACCGGCAGGTGGGGCAGTTAACCGTATCGGTGAGCCGCTCGGGGCGTGCGGTGACCGCGATGGCGACACCGGAACATACGGCGCAATTCGCGTTCCTGGAGTTTCCCGATTCGCCCATCAAGCCGCTGAACGGCTCGGCCCAGATCGCCGGCAACGAGGCGCGGGCACCGCATATTGAAGTTCGGAACACGAGCAGGCGGCCAGTAAAGTACGTCGAGATGGGATGGATCGTGAGCGATTCTACGGGCCGCCAGTACATGGCCGGTTCGCTTCCTTCCGCCGACCGCGACATGGTGCTGGAGCCCGGCAAGACCACACCCCTATTGCAGGATACGATCCTGAACTTCACGGACAAGGGTCGCCCGGTGCAGGTGAATCGCATGATCGGCTTCGTCAACCAGGTGGAATTCACCGACGGCAAGATCTGGGTGCCGAATCGCGAAAACCTGACGAATACGACTTTGCTTAAGGTGCTGCCTCCGTCTGCCGAAGAGCAGCGGTTGATCGACGTCTACCGCAAGCGCGGCCTCGATGGGCTGGTGGCGGAGTTGAATCGGTTTTAGGGCATCTGACGTACTCAGCGCCTCCGCGTCTCCGCGTCAAAGAGCCTATCGATCTCCCATAGCTTCCATCAAGCGTGCGTAGCCCGAGCGGCTGACCGGCAATTGCGTCCCATCGCGGAGAATCGCTACGCGGCTCTCCTTGCCATAGGGCTCGATGCGCGCGATGCGCTCCAGGTTCACGATTGCTGAGCGATGGATGCGGACGAACGTCGCCGGGTCCAGCAGGGCTTCCACTTCTCCGATGGGCTGCTGCTTGAGATAGCTTTTCCCCTCGGTGTGTAGTGCCACGTAATCGTCCTGGGCTTCCACGTAGTCCAGCTTTGCGATCGGGATCACGTGCACACGGGCGCCATCCTTCACCACAATGCGTTGCGGCCGTTCGCCGGGCGGGCGGGCCGCGGCGGCCAACGCGCCGGGGAGCGTCCGCCGCCCAATTCGTTCGCGGGCGCGCTCCAGAGCGCGGTCGAGGCGCGCAGCGTCGAACGGCTTGAGCAGGTAGTCCACAGCGTGCGCGTCGAAGGCCCGCATGGCGTAGTCGTCGAACGCCGTGACGAAAATGACGGCGGGAGCGCGATCGGCATCGATCAGTTCGAGCACCTCGAAGCCGTCCAACTTGGGCATGTGAACGTCAAGGAAAAGGAGGTCTGGATTTGTCTCGCCGATGGCTTTGACCGCCTCGAACCCATTCGCGCATTCGGCGACGATTCGGATCTCCGGATGCGAGGCCAGCAGTTCGCGCAGATATGCACGCGCGAGTTCTTCGTCGTCTACGATTACTGTGCAAAGCGTGACATTGGATACATTTGGTGTCAAAGTGCCCGCGCTCCGTTTCAAGGCCGTTACGTTAACATTACCGGTTCCTCACAAGATTTATTTATGCGAGAATGAGAAATCCTTAATGATTCCCTATTGGGCACCGCCAAACGGCAGGTGGTCGGAAAGGCAGTTGTGAGCTACCAAGCCGAGACTCCTTTTGACAGTATCGAAAGCTCGCACGAATACGTAGCGATGCTTGCCGAGGCCGTGGAAGAAGCCCGTCGCGACGTGGAAGACGAAGTCTCCGCGGCCGAACGCGATGGTGCGGATCGCCGCAAAGAAGCACTTCTCCTGGTTTCCTTCAATCTGGCCAAGTTGAATCTGCATATCACCAGCAGCCGGCGGATTCTTAACGACCTGCGAACTTTGCGCCGGTTGCTGCTTGCTGAACGGGGCCTGCGCAATACCGACGACGTCGAGGTTGCATCCAGCGGAGACTGATTCTTTCGTTCCACACTACCGCAACCGTGCATCAACTGAGTACACCTGCATAGAGTGTGTTCCGCGCTTTCCGTTTTCGCCCTCCCTTTTTTAGGTCTTGTCATACTGCGCACAGTGAGTCGAAAGATATTGCGAAAACCGCCGACTGTTGGCGTTTTCCGATTCGTCTCCCCTTGACACTGATGGTCGGGGAGCGTACTATTTGTTGTCGGTAACATCCAAATCCAAAGAACACTCAGTACAGGTGCTTTGTGGGGGGCCCGGTATGATGACGTTTAGGATCGGCGACAAAGTTGTCTATCCCAACCAAGGCGTGGGAACGATCGAGAATATCAGCACTCGGTCCTTTGGTTCGGCTTTCGAGAAATTTTATCTTCTCCGTTTCGGCTGCAACAGCATGACGGTGCTGGTGCCGTTTTCGAACGCCGCGAACATCGGACTGCGGCGCGTCACGCGGGACCGCGAGATCTCGCGCATCCTTTCCTACCTCTCCAATGGATGGTGCGTAGTGCCCGCGGACTGGAAGATCCGCTACAAGGAGAATAGCGACAAGATGCAAAGTGGCGATCTGCTCATGGCCGCTGAGGTTCTCAAGAGTCTGCTGCAGGTGCACATCGATAAACCGCTTTCCTTCCGCGAAAAGAAGATGATGGATCGAGCCCGGCACATGCTGGTCTCGGAGATCTCAATTGCACGCAACGTGCCCGAGATCACCGCCGCGCAGCTCATGCAGCGGGCATTGGTGAAGGCGGGCTTGACCATGCCGGCGGCGTTGTAGCTGTTGCGATGCTGCCGTTGTGATGGCGGAGACGCGGGCGTCTGCAGTCTGGTGAAACTATCAACTAGTTCGCTGCCCTCTGTTCACCTTGTTACGGAAGGGCGTGCCAGTTTGGCGTAATCTGCATGCATTGTGCGACTGCTTCAACGCAGCTTGCTGATCCCTCTAATCACTTCGTTATCCAGTGCGGCGGATGCGTCTGCCTCGCTCGGCCCCGATGCGCACACGCATGAGACCACGATGATGGTGCTGCTTGGCGGCACTTTGATCTGCCTGAGTTTGTGCAGGCGCTGGTTCGCGCGACGTTAGTCCGGCATTGGCCCCGGGTGCAGATTCAGGGCGCAGTGATGTTTGTCGAGGTGATCGTACATCTGCCGCCGGATCTCGCCGCAGAGTTGGCGGGCGGCTTCGCATTGCTCCCAGGCTCGCGCGAATGCGTCACTTTCGTACGATATCGCGATCTCCGCCAAAGTGGACGTAATTTCCCAGAGCTCGCCGGTGGCATCCGCATATAAGCCGAGTAACCGACGGTATTCCGGGCATTTCATCCGATAGGGCATGTTATCGAAGGTCCTATACTACCATCGGTCTGATAGTGCATCCTAGTAACATGGCTGGCTCTTTGACTCGTGATTCGTTCAGCGGTCCGCCAGTTCCGCCAGTCGAGGGCGGATGGGGGCAGGGTGGGGGCGAGGGTCGCGGATCTTCGCGCGGTGCGTCCCTGACCGGTCTCTACGTTCTGCTGGCGGCCAGCACCATGATGTTCGCGGCCTTCACCAGCGCGATGATAGTGCGACGCGGCCTCTCCGGCGACTGGGTAGGAGTCCACAAGCCATCGGTTCTTTGGGTCAACACCGCTATTCTGCTGGCATCCAGCGCGGCGTTGGAGATGGCGCGACGCGCACTCAGACGCCGCGAGCGCGATCGCTTCAACGGCTGGTGGACGGCAGGCACCGCGTTGGGGCTGCTCTTTCTGGGCGGTCAGGCCCTGGCATGGCGGCAGTTGCAAGATGCCGGCGTTTTCATATCGAGTAATCCGAGCAGCGGGTTCTTTTATGTTCTGACCGCGTCGCACGCGATGCATCTGCTGGCCGGCGTGGTCGCGCTGCTGTATGTAGAGGTGCAGGCGCTGCGGTTGAGCCTGGGTCCGGCGAAACGGACCGCGATCGACGTCAGCACGATCTTCTGGCATTTTCTGGATGCGCTGTGGATCTATCTCATGGCGGTGTTCTACCTGTGGGACTGACGGAAATGAAGCGGGTGCTGGCGGTAGGACTCTTGTGTACGGCGGCGGCCGGCGGACAATGCGCGATGTGCTATCGCACGGCGCAGGCGCTGGATGCGGCCCGCGGGCGCGCGCTGAACTCGGGAATCCTGGTGTTGGGAGTCCCTCCGCTCCTGCTGTTGACGGGTTTCGTGCTGCTGGTGGCGCGCCGGAATCGTTAGAGACGCCAGACCTTCCGGCCTTCCGGCATGTCACTTCAAGAGCGGCAGCGGGTCCAGCGCCGTGCCTTTCCACCATTCCTTTTCCGGACCCAGACGAAAGACCGCCAAGTGAAGATGAGGCGCATCGGGCGACGCGTCACCCGTGGAGCCGACATACCCGAGAACGTCGCCCTTCCGCAGCAGCGTTCCTTCCTTCAGTCCCGGCGCATACCGGTCCAGGTGGGCGTAATAATAGCAGAACGTCCGCGTATCATCGAACTGATACACGGTAAGGCCGCCCTGCTTGCTGTTGAAGAGCTTGACCACGTTCCCCTGGCCAACGGCCATGACCGGTGTGCCGCGCGGCGCCATGATATCCAGGGCTTCATGCCGCCGGCCGTCGCGGGCCAGGTCAAAATTGCTGTGTAGCTTGGTAGGATCCACTCCCGCGATCGGCATCGCGAGCCGCGCGGAGGTCTCCAATTCCACCGGCGGCGGAGCTGGACTGGCAACGGACGGCGGCGGATTGCGGAGAAGGTCTACCGTCGGCGCCGGTTGCGCATCCACCTTGAGTTCCGGTGGCTGTGCACGCGCCACGGTCAGACTTGGCGCGGCGAAGGCCGGTACGGGCAAGCCCGGCACGGGCAAGCGTCCGGTCCACCAGAGACCGATTGCCAGGCACATCACTCCAGCGGCAAATCCAAATGCAAAAGCGGCCAGTATCTTGTGTCGCATCGCTCTTACTCCTTTAAAGTTGCCGCGATATTCGGCTTCACCATGGCCGCGAGCTCCATCGCGTCCCAATTCGTTAGCCGGATGCACCCATGCGAAGAGGCGTGTCCGACGTTGCGTGGATCGGGCGTGCCGTGAATTCCGTAGTGGTCCTTGGAAAGATCGATCCAGACCACACCTACCGGGTTGTTCGGGCCCGGCTGTATAGTGGCGCGTTCATCGGCGCTCTTCGCGTCCCAGAAAAGTTGCGGGTTGTAATGGAATTTGGGATTACGCGCGACGCCTTTGATCTTCCACTCACCGATGGGCAGCGGATCGTGCTCGCTGCCAATGGTGGCTACGTAGAATGCCAGGAGCTTGCCCCCAGCATCGTATGCGCGCACGGAGCTCTCGCCCTTACTGATCACTACGCGGGCCGCCTCACCCGGCGGCATCGTAAGCACGTTGGGAACATTCAACTGCACGCCCGCCTCGTTGAAATTTGCGGTCGGGTTGAGCGCGTGCAGGAGCGCGGGGCTGGCGTGAAAGCGTTCGGAAAGCGCCTCCACGGCCGATGTGTAGCCGAGCGCCGGCAGCTTCGCCTGCGCCTTCATATCGGATGGCACGGGAACAAAAGGACCCTGGACGTCTTCCGGCGCGATGGTGTAGTTGATAACGGGCGGCGCGGTATCGGCGTTTAGCGCCGCCCACGTGGCTGGATCCACTACGCCAGTGACAGGCAGGCTCCGTTCACCTTGGAACGCGCGGACGGTCTTATCGAGGTTAGTGCCGAAATTCGCGTCGAGCTCACCGCAGGAGAAATGAGCGCGCGCCAGAAGAATCTGGGCGCGGACCACGGGTGATCCTTTCGCGCCTTGAGGCAGGTCGGGCTGGGTGGGCGAATTGATTACCCCGATATCCACCGAAAGCGGCGGGGGCTGCGCGACGCGGTTCGCTGTCGCGCGCCGCTTCTGAGCGGCGTACGTCTGAGTACTAATCAGCGCAATTAATGCAAATGTTACCCAAGGCGACCGCATACGTCTGTCCATGCACGCGGGATGCCGTCGCAAATTAGTACCGGATTAAGTACCGTCCGGCGGTGCGCGGAGACGGAAACGAGAGTGCCGGCTGTACCAAGCTTCAGTAGACGTTTGCTTCCCCGGAAACCGACTGGGATTCGAACCTTGTAATTCGTAGAGGATCGATATTGATGGTATGCCCGCGGCCATCGAGCAGTTCCTCGGCAATCAGCATTCCGGTGGCTGGTGAATGCATGATCCCGTGCCCGCTGAATCCGCTTGCATCCAGGTAATTCGGCAACTCCGGATGCCGGCCCAGAATCGGCATGTGGTCCGGCGTAATCTCGTAAAGTCCTGCCCAACAATTGCGGCGCGCAATGCCGACGCTCTCCAGGAAGGGAAACCGTTGCGCGCCTTTTTCCAGGACAGTTTCGAGCCAATCCCAATCCACCGCGAGATTCTCGCCCGGTGGCTCGCTCTCATTGGTGGCGCCGAACAGCAGCTTGTCGCCCTCCTTTCGCATATAGAACCCGCTTGCCGTGTCGATGACGAACGGGAAGGAAGCAAGCGACGGCAGTTCTTCCGTCATGTAAATACACCGGCGATACGGCTGGACCGGCACTTGAAGGCCTGCGAGAGCTCCGACTTTCCCGGCCCAGGGTCCGGCGGCGTTGATCACCGTTTCACATGCCACCGGCCCATCCGGGGTGTCCACGGCGATCACGCGGGCCCCTTCCCTTCGAATTCCGATAGCGGGTGTGGCGCGCTTGAGCCGCACACCGGATCGACGAGCCGCGGCCAGGTAGCCGGTGGCGATTCCGTGGGGATCGCAATGACCGTCCTCAGCGCAGTAGGTCGCGCCCAGAAGGCCTTCGATATTGGCGAAGGGCATCAGCGCGAGCACGTCGTCGGGCGAAAGCACGCGACTCGGCACACCCAACGAGTTCTGCAGCGCCACGCTACGCCGGTATTGCTCCCAACGATCCGGTTCAGAGATCAGCAGCAAATAGCCGATCTGCTTCAGGTCCGCTTCGCCACCCACCTCCTGGCTGAACCGTTTCAGCCGCTCGATGCTGTACCGCGACAGCAGGATGTTAACCTCATTCGCGAACTGATGGCGTACTCCGGCGGCGGACCGCGCGCTGCTCCCGGCGACCTCCCTATCCGCCTTTTCAAGGATGAGGACATCGCTGCAGCCCCGCGACGACAAATGCCAGGCGATCGACGAGCCGACGATGCCGGCTCCGATGATCACGACCGATGCGGAATCCCGGGACACTCTGCCGATTGTCGCGCATGGCGCCGCGCACCCGAGTGCATGATTGAGAATTGAAGGATGCCCCAATCCCGATTTCTCGAAGATCTTGTGGTGGGCGAACGCCATTTGACCGGCTCGGTCCAGCTATCGCAACAGCAGAGTGTAGAGTTCGCGGCCCGCTACGATCCGCAACCCATGCACATCGATGAGGAGGCCGCCGGGAAGGGCCCTTTACAAGGACTCAGCGCCAGCGGCTGGCAGACTACGGCCCTGGTGATGCGGCTGTTGGTGGACGCGCGACTTCTGGGGGACGCGCCGGTGCTCGGGCTAGGTGTCGACGACTTGCGCTGGCCAAACCCGTTGCGGCCGGGTGACACAATTCAGGCCGAGATAGAGGTGGTCGCCATCACGCCTTCCCGATCCAAGCCGGACCATGGTGTGGTTCGCATCCAGGTCATTGCGCGAAACCAGAACGGCGAGGTTGTTCTCAAAATGGCGCCCAATCTGTGGGTGCCGCGGCGTGGCGCCGAGTGGATCGGGAAATAGCGGTTTCCGGTAGGGCCCCTTCACTGATAAACTTCCCTGAAGGACAGCTCACTTTCTTAAGGGAAGCAGCAGATCGAGGGACAAGCATATGGCAAAGACGTTTCTGGACAGACTGAGTTCGTGGGGCGTGAGCCGGCGGTCGCTCTTCCGGCAGGGGGGCCTGCTCGCCGCGGCCCAGGCGCTGGGCGGCGGATTGCAGCGGACGGCGTCGGCCGCGCCGCTTCAACTGGGCAATCTCTACCGTTCGATCGGCGTGCGGCCGGTGATCAATGCGCGCGGCACGTTCACGATCATCACCGGGTCTACGACCCTGCCCGAGGTGAAGAAGGCAATGGAAGAGGCCTCGCGCAGCTTCGTCGATATGGACGAGTTGATGGATGGCGTGGGCAAGCGCCTGGCGGAGTTGAGCGGCGCGGAGTGGGGGATCGTCACCGCCGGATGCTGTGCCGCTATCACGCACTGCACCGCGTCCGCGATCGCAGGGGGCAATCCGGAGCGCATGCAGCGACTACCGAATGTAGCCGGGCTCAAGAACGAAGTCATCGTTCCGGCATATTCGCACAATGTTTACGATCACGCCGTCCGCATGCTGGGCGTGAAGCTCGTGATCGTGCGCGACATCGCGGAATTGGAGCCCGCGTTCAACGAGCGCACCGCCATGGTCTACATTCTGGCGGGCAATGGCGATGAGGGTCCGCTGGGCACAAAGGCGGTCTCCGACGTAGCCAAGCGCAAGAACGTCCCGGTGCTAGTGGACGCCGCGGCCGAGATTCTGACGCTAAATCCGAATGTGCATCTGCAGCGCGGCGCCACTGCGGTAGCTTACAGCGGCGGCAAATGCATCCGCGGGCCGCAGGCCGCCGGCCTGCTGCTGGGCGAGAAGAGCCTGCTGCAAGGGGCGTGGATCAACAGCGCGCCGCACCATGCTTTTGGCCGTTCGGTGAAAGTCGGCAAGGAAGAGATCATGGGAATGCTCGCGGCCGTGGAGATGTGGGTGAAGCGCGACCACAAGGCCGAATGGAAAGAATGGGAAGACCGGTTGGCCCTTATCGCGAATTCGGTAAAGCGCGTGGATGGCGTGACCACAAAGGTGAACCAGCCCAACGAGGGCCTCTCCAATCGCACGCCCTCGCTACAGATCACGTGGGATCACAGCAAGATAAACATCACCGGAGCGGAACTGGCGAAGATGGTGCGCGATACCGAGCCGCGCATGATTCTGGCGAGCGGCAACGGCACGCGGGGCGGCGCCAGCACCAACAGTTCGGTTTCCGTGGTCCCCTACCAGATGACGCCCGGCGATGAAAAGGTAGTGGCGGACCGGTTGCACGCGCTGTTGTCCAAGCCGCCGAAGATCGATCCGCCGCCGGCACCGCCGGAAGGCCAGCCCGCGAGTGTCGCGGGTCAATGGGAATTGAAGATGGAATTCATGCGCGGCTCGGTCAATCACTCGCTTGTGTTGGAACAGGACGGCGGGAAGCTGATGGGCACGCATCACGGCGAGTTCGCAGCGGGCGACCTCAACGGGACCGTGGCCGCGAACACGGTCCGCTTCCAGAGCGGGTACCCGACCGAGGGTACGCGCGTATCCTATCAGTTCACAGGCAAGGTGGAAGGCGGCAAGATGTCCGGCACCGTCGCGCTGGGAGAGTATGGGGAAGCGCGCTGGACGGCGGAGCGGCATCAGTATCGCGCCGGCGGCCGTGGCGGACGGGGATAACTAGTTTAGAAAGTGAGGACATCCACATGAGCACTACGAATCGACGGAAGTTTTTGGGTCGCGGCGTTGCTGTAGCGGCGGCCGCAACCGCAGCGGCAGTGCCGGCCGCGGCGCAGGGAGAACAGAAACTGACCAAGCGGGTCCTTCGCAAGGCCGGCGCGGCGCCTCCCAAAGCCGGAGCCAAGCCGCCGAGGTTCAACAGCACCGTGGCGTACGGCAACCTGGTGTTCATCGCAGGCGTGGGGTATCACTCGGAAGGTGACATCACGGTGCACACGGAGAAGGTGCTGGAATCGATCAAGGCGCAGCTTGAAGGCGTCGGGTCTTCCATGGAGAAGGTCCTGAAGGTCAATGTGTATCTCAACGATCTCAAGGACTATGACGCGATGAACAAAGTCTATGACGGGAAATGGGGGGCCGAGCCTCCGGTTCGGACCACCATCGCGGCAGCAGGCGGGATTCCTGGAAACTCGCTGGTCGAGATCGACGTCATCGCGTATTTGTAGGAATGGTGGGCTTCCTGGCCTGCCCTTTGCCATATGAAACGCTTCGCTCTCCTCCTATTCGCCAGCGGGTTGGCAGTGAACGGCCAGCCCGCCGCGAATCGTTCGCCCGGTCCCGCCTCCCGTCTCCTCCAAACACTCCGCGAAGCCACCAATCCCGATCAGGCCGTTCGTGACGTGCGCACCATTTGGGAGACGGATCGGTGGTTTACCTTTCCGAAATTCGAGGAGACCGCCAAGAACGTGGCCGCGATCATGCGCCGCGCCGGCCTGGAAGACGTAGAGATCGGATCGCCTCCCGCCGACGGCGTCACGCAGGGCGGCTACTGGACCATGCCGCTGGCATGGGACGTCAAAGCGGGCACGCTCGAGATCATCGACCCCGTGGTCCCCGCCGATCAGCGGGTGCTCGCCGACTACCAAAAGGTGCCGACGTCCATCGGCATGTGGAGCGGACCGACCCCACCGGGCGGCGTGGAAACGGAGATCGTCCTCAACACACAGGGCGTCGACGTGAAGGGTAAGCTGGTCCTCGGGCAGCGCGGCGGCAAGCGGGCGCTGGCCGCGGCGGGTGCGCTCGGGATCGTCAGCGAGAGCACCGAGAATCGTGATCTGGTGGACGAACGCGGCTGGGTCAATTCGTTCGGCGACAACGGCTGGAGCTTCACGAAAGGCAGCTCGCCGCTGGTTTGCTTCTCGATTACGCCGCGCGGATCGCAATTGCTGCGAGCGCTGCTCAGCAAAGGTCCGGTGAAGGTGCGCGCGAATGTGGACAGCCGCTACTACGCGGGTGTCTATCCTTACGTGACCGGAGTCATCCGCGGAACCGATGGGGCGAACGCAGAAGAAGTGTTGTCTCTCGGTCACCTGTTCGAACAGGGCGCGCACGATAACGCCACCGGCGTCGCCTCCATCATCGGTGCGGCGGAGACGCTGAACGGCCTCATCAAGGCCGGCAAGCTGCCGCGTCCGAAGCGCACTATCCGGGTGCTGGGAATGGGCGAGTGCTACGGCACCATGTATTACCTGGAGCACAACAAGGATCGCGTGAAGCGCACCATCGCGGCGATGTGTATCGATTCGCCGGCGGGCCTGCAGAATCTGGCGGGCACGGAGTACACCTGGATCCTCAATCCACACTCCGCGAAATCCTACGTGGATGCACTGGCGCTTCGCCTGGCGGAGGAATACTATCCATCGGTAGGCCGGCCCTGGGGGTCGATGGAGCATCGCAGTTCGACCGACAACTACCTGGGCGATCCCTCCATCGGTATCCCGACTGTGATGCCGCACGGCGGCTACGGTGTTCTGGCGCATCACAACAGCTACGACACACCGGCCACGGTGGACCCCAAATCCCTGCGCGACATGATGGTAATGAACGCCGCGTACACTTACTTTCTGGCGGCTGCCGGTCCGGCGGAGAAGCGCTGGATGGCCGAGGTGGCATTGACGCGGGCCCACAATCAGGTGGCAGCGTCGACGGCGAAGATTCTGGATCAGATCGCAGCGGCGGAGAATGCCGACCAACTGGGGGGGCTGCTCTATCAAGGCGGAGCGCGCGTCGATTACTCGTTGGATCGCGAGTCGCAATCGGTGCGGTCGGCCTGGGATCTCAAGGAGGGCCTGGCGGATCTTGCAACTTTTGCGGGACAGCAGAAGGCGCGGCTCGCACGTGCTGTGCGCGAACGCGCCGCGGCGCTGAACCTGGGAGCGATTCAGCCGATCGTACCGCCCAGGAATGCGGAGGCGGAGAAGATCGTAGTGCGGCGCAAACGCATGGGCACGATCACGCTGGACGACCTGCCGCAGGACCAGCGCGAGCGATTTCCTGCCGCGTCTTTCTGGGGCGCGCCCGTATCGGCACTCTACTGGTGCGACGGCAAGCGAAATCTCGCCGAGGTGATCCGGCTGACGGAATTGGAAATGGGTCCGCAGCAGTTCGATTTTGTAGGGTACTTCAAATTCCTCGAAAAGCACGGGTATGTCGAATTCGTTCGGTGATCGGGGATGGGCAGGCCGGGAGGCCTACCCGACTTTATGTACCCTGACGGGCTCGGGCTGTGATCGCGGCGAGGCTTTGATTCGTAGTGGGCTTGTGGCCTTTGAGCGGAAGGATTCGCTCGTGGATGGCGTCGATCAGCCAGGCGGGTTGCGGGAAAAAGAGGGTTTCCAATTCCGCCGCGGGGGTGATCCAGTTGCGCGCGCCGACGACCACCGGGGGGCCATCGAGGTGGTCGAAGCAGAGCTGCGTGAGATTGGCGGCGACGGTGTGCATCACGTTGCCGCGCTCCACTGCGTCGCTGACTAAGAGGAGTTTGCCGGTCTTGCGAACACTCGCGACCAGGGGTTCGTAGTTGAGCGGTGTGGCCGCCCGGAGGTCCATGATTTCGGCTTCGAAGCCGTGCTTCTGCTTCAGGGTGTCGGCGGCAGCGATGGCGGTGTAGAGGGCTGGACCAAGGGTCAGGATGGTGAGGTCTCTGCCCGGCCGTTTGACGGATGGTTCGGCGAGATCGATCTCGTAGTATTCCTGGGGAACACCGGTTTCGACGAACATCTCGCCGTAGTCGTAGACCTTCTGGCTTTCGAGGAAGATGACCGGGTCGGCGCCGGCGAGTGCCGCGTTCATCATTCCCTTGGCGTCGTAGGGCGTGACGGGATAAACCACTTTTAGTCCGGGGATGTGGTGCACCAGGGCGGTCCAATCCTGGGAGTGCTGCGCGCCGTACTTAGAGCCGACTGAAATCCGGAGCACGACGGGCATGGTGAGCTGGCCGGCCGACATGGCCTGCCACTTGGCGAGCTGGTTGAAGATTTCGTCGCCGGCGCGGCCCATGAAGTCGGCGTACATGAGCTCGGCGACGGCCCGTCCGCCTTCGAGCGCGTAGCCGACGGCGGCTCCGACGATGGCGGCTTCGGAGATCGAAGTGTTAAAGAGGCGATGGTAAGGGAGTAGCTCGGTAAGGCCTCGGTAAACAGCGAAAGCGCCACCCCAATCGCGGTTCTCTTCCCCAAAGGCGATCATGGTGGGGTCGGTGGTAAATCCGTGGAGAAGGGCTTCGAACAGGGCGTCGCGGACGTTGAAAGCCTTCATCTTGGGGACGGGCTGGCCTTGGTCGGTGGGGGTGCGGATTTTGCCGGCGATTTGTTTGACGCGGGGGTTTTCGGAGATGGGTTGAAGGAGTTCTGGAACAGCAACAGCCCGGGCCGGGAGGCCAGCGGAACTGAACATCACCTCGCCGGGCAGTTCGGAGTTTATGGGAACGCGGGGACTGGCTTCCAGGTCTGTGGCGAGCTGGAACATCTCAAAGATGGCGGATTCCACCGAATCGCGGGCGGCGTCGAGGGCGTTCGAAGTCAGCAGGGCGGAATCCAGGAGGCGCGCCCGGAAGGCTGGAATGGAATCGGCCTGCTGCCAGCGCTCGATCTCTTCCTTAGAGCGATAGCTGGAAGCATCGGACGGGGAGTGGCCGCTGATGCGATACGTGACGGTATCGAGAAGGACCGGGCCGCGGCCTTCTTCGAGGATGCGCTTTTTTCGCCTGAAGGCGTCGATCACGGGGAGAGGGTCGTAGCCGTTGATGCGTTCGGCGTGCATCTGCTCGGGGTTAACGCCGGCGCCGATGCGGGCGATGAACTCGACCGCCATGGTCTCGCCCACAGGTTGCCCACCCATCCCGTAGAAATTGTTCATGCAGTTAAAGATGATCGGCAAGCCGCCGCCGAGGGACTGGTCCCAGAGATTGCGGTACTGGTCCATAGCGGAGAAGGTGATGCCTTCCCAAACGGGACCGCAGCCGAAGGACGCGTCGCCGATGTTGGCGACCACGATGCCGGGCTGGCGATTGACGCGCTTGAAGAGCGCCGCGCCGGGCGCGATGGAGCCGGAGCCGCCGACGATGGCGTTATTCGGATAGATGCCGAACGGGGCGAAGAAAGCGTGCATGGAGCCGCCGAGGCCCCGGTTAAAGCCGGTTTCGCGCGCGAAGATTTCGCTGTACGCGCCGTAGATGAAGAAACGAAGCGCGAGGGCTTTGACGGAGCCGGAGTGGTTCTTCTCGACCGGGCGGAGGATGGCTCCCTCGCGGTAGGTGCGCATGATATCGAGGAGATGCGCGTCTGTGAGCTTGCGGATGGCGGAGAAGCCCTTGGCGAGGATTTCGCCGTGGCTGCGGTGGGAGCCGAAGACGTGATCGTGCGGGTCGAGCGCGAAGGCCATGCCGACCGCGGCTGCTTCCTGTCCGATGGAGAGGTGCGCGGGTCCGGCGTGGTTGTAGGTGAGACCTTTGTAGGCGCCCTTGGTCTTGATCTCGTTGAGGATAGTCTCGAATTCACGGATGGCGCACATGTCCTGATAGATGTGCAAGAGGTCTTCGGGGGTGTGATCGGCGAGACTGCCCGAATGGGCGTTCACCGGGATATCGGTGAAGCGGATGGAGTGGGGGGCGAAGACTTTCTCGGGTTCGATGAGGATGGATTTGGGCATAGGAGGTTACTTTTCCCCCGCAGAGACGCGGAGGCGCTGAGAAAAACGCAGAGCTTTGGCCATGGCACCCATGGTGGAGTGGTGCAGGAAACTTGAAGTTTCTGTTCCACCGCCGAGGCGCCGAGACACTGAGCAAAGCGCGGAGAAGAAAAAGAGAGACCCGAACAGGGCTGAGGAGATAAGCGGCAGGATCGTCTTCCCCTGGTGGAGCGCAGAGGAAGCAGAGAGCGCAGAGCACCAGCCTGTGAAGTCTGCTGCCCGGGGAAGTTTCCCGAGAGAGCACACTAGGAACATAGGGACTCGATATTTTCGATATGTTTGGCCAGGGTTTGCAGGAAGCGGGCTCCGGGGGCTCCGTCGATTACTTGATGATCGCAGGTGAGCGATAGGGAAACGGTGTCGGTGAAGAGGATTTGGGTTTGGCGGCGGATGGGTTTGAGTTGGATGGCGCCCACGCCGAGGATCGCGACTTGGGGCGGGGTGAGGATCGGGGTGAAGGATTCGATGCCCAGGTTGCCGAGGTTGCTGATCGTGAAGGTCGCACCGGCTAAGTCGTCGGGGGCTATGGTGGATTCGAGGGTTTGGGTGGCCAGGGTCTTCATTTTGGCGGCCAGGTCGGCAAGGGCCAGGGTGTCGGCGTTGTGGACGACCGGAACCAGCAGACCTCGGGGCGTGTCGCAGGCGAAGCCCAGGTGGATCTCTTTTTGGTTAGCGTTGACGGCCGGCATTTCGCGAAGGGCCTGGATGGTGCAGTAGCAGACGAGGTCGTTGATGTTGATGTTCGAGGTGAGCTTGAAGCGGGCGCGGACGGCGAGCAGTGCAGTAGCGTCGGCCGACGAGTGGAGGGTGTATTGCGCCGTAGTGGCCAGCGAATCTCGCAGGCGTCGGGCGATTTTTTCGCGAAGGTTGGACGGCGGGCGGGATGTTATCGCGGGTTCGAGGCCATGGAGATCTGATTCGAGAATGCGGCCGTTGGGTCCGCTGCCGGGAGTACTGGGGGGCGCGATCCCGTGTTCGGCGGCGTAGCGTTGCGCTCGAGGGGAGAGAGATGGCGGTGCGACGGGTACCACCGTTGCGGGCGGAGGCGCGGCACCAGCAGAGTCGGCAACAGCGGCTTCGTTGGCCTCACCGATGGTGAAGATTGTCGTGAAGACGGGGACGTAGGCGCCTTCGTCGAATAAGATATCCAGGATGGTCCCGTCGACGGGGGCGGTGACTTCGAAGGTGGCCTTGTCGGTTTCGATTTCGCAGACCAGGTCGCCGGCGGCGACGGTGTCGCCCTTGTGTTTAGCCCAGCGGGCGATCAGGCACTCCTCTACCGTGTTGCCGAGCTTCGGCACTTCAACGGGGGTGGGCATTCAGCGGAAACTCTCCATGGGCTTCCATCCAGTTTCACAGAATTGGGTGAGTGTTCGCTGGGTGGGGCCGTAGGTGATGAAATCGGCGGGCGACATTCCGGCGGGCTCGTAGGCTTTGACAAACTCGGGCATGCCGCTGAGACGATCGATCACGGCCGAAGGCACGGGGCACTCGATGCGCGGCTCGCGGGGAAAGTCGCGGGTGACGAAGGGCTCCTGCCAGCTCGGATGGATGGACATGACGAGGTCGGCGCCGGCGAGCTCGGTGAGATGGTACTCCCCACGTAGAGCGGCGACGAGCAGCACGGCGTCGTACTGGCGCTCGCGGTAGAGCGAATAGGCGCGTTTGGTGACGGCGAGGCCGGCCTGCCGGATATCAGATTCGGACACCGCAGCCTGATTATCCTGGGCGACTTCGCGGAGGTAGTCGTCCAGCCGGCCAATCATGAGGACGGCGAAACATTTGGCGGGCTCGATGTTGGCGGCGGCGCGTTGGACGCCTGCGCGATGCCTCTCGGCGATGGCGATGGCTTGGGGGACCGTGAAGCTGACGGTGAGGGTGGTGGTAATGCCCTCGGCGGCGCAGTCTTCGAGGACGTCGAGACCGGCCGAAGTGGCGGGGAGTTTGACCGCGATGTTGGGGGCCCAGCGGTGCAGGCGGCGGGCCATGGCGAGCATTGCCTCCCGATCGCCGGCGCGAAGCGGGTTGACCTGCGCGCAGACGTACCCGGAACATTTACCGGCGGCGTTGGTCACGGCGATGCGCATCAGAGCCTCGGCCTTCTCGGCAGCGGGAAGGTCGCGGGCGAGGACGGCGTCGATATCGGAGGACCAGTATCCACGGCTCGATTTCAGCGCGAGCGCCGAGAGGAACGGATTGGTGGTGACGCCGGAGCAGCCGCGCTCGAGGCCGAGATCGAGCTCGGCGACATCGGCGGAATCGTGCCACCAGGTGGTGGGCGTGTTTTCAAGAAGCCAGTTGAGATAAGTCACTTTAGGTCGCCAAGGATGTATTGTACGCCCGCCAGAATGTGGCGGACCATGGCGGGCGATGTGTAGAGAGCCGGCGTGTGGCCAAGCGCGCAGAAAAAGACGCGGCCTTTGCCGTAGCTGTGGATCCAACTGAGGCCGTAATCGTGGTCGGGGCGCAGACGGCGGCCGGTGTTCGGGTCGGGGTCGGGCACCTGCAGGCTGAGGAGGACGTGGAGTTTCTGCCGCGAGTACGGGCCGGTTGAATAGAAGTGGTAGAACTCGTCTTCCCAGGGGAAGGGTTTGCCTTCGAAGGAGGCGGTGAGGGGACTCGCGGGGTCGTCCACCTTGACCGTCTGCTTTTCGACGCGGTGCGGCCCTTCCGAGGCGCCGATCATCTCGCTGAATTCGGGCCAGTCCATGGAGGTGTAGCTGGCGCCGTGGAGCCCGCCGAGTCCGCCGCCTTCGCGCACGAAGCGGAGGAGCCCGGCGCGGATTTCGGGATCGACGAAGACCTGGCCGACAGTGCTGTTGAGAAAGATGGCGTCGAACTCGCGAATGCGCGGGTACTTCAAATTCTCTAGATCGTTTGAGAAGACGGTCTCCCATGCGCCAGTGCGTTTGCCGAGAAGGTCCAGCATCAAATTGCCTTGGGGTATGACGGCGTGGCCGGTCCAGCCGATGTTCAGATCGAGGACCAGCAGTTTGCGCGGCTTCGCGGGCTTGGCGGGCGCGACCGCAGGGACCGCGGCTTCGATGGCGCTACGCTCACCGGCCGTGAGGCGGCCGGGGTCGCGGATCGGCATAGTGCGGGCGATGGTGGCAACGCGATCGGTCATGACGGGATGGACGGCCTGTTCAAAGGCATCGAGAGTGGTGGGGTCGAGCGTGACGATGAGTTTCAGGTTGCGCGCGTACAGGTCGCGGAGGAGGGGGGTGGCGATGGCCTTCGAGCGAAGATGGATGGCAAATACGCGGGCGGGGGGAGGCAACTTGGGCTCGGCGACGTCGAGCGCGAGGCCCATGCGGTTGCTATAGAAGTTGATGACCTTGGGATCGGAAGTAGCTACGGCGACGTTAATGCCAAACTGGTTGGCAATGAAGTCGATCGCGGTGAGGTCGGCGGGCGGGGTGGAAAGAATGATGGTCTCGACTCCGAGATCCTTGGCTGTCTCGAATGTCTTACGATCGGCGGCTGCCGTGCGCATGACGGGGGCGCGAAGATTGAGCGCGCGGAGTTTGGACTTGGTGGCGGGATCGGGGGCGGCGGGGATCTCGACGTAGGCGACGCCGAGTGCGTCGGCCTTGACCAGCGCGTCGAGGGTGGATGCCGGGACGGCGATCCTCCAGCCAAGGAGGTCGGCCGCGGCGGTGCGGAATCGCGCCCAAGAGGATTCGAAGCGGACGGAGTCGGCGCCCGGAGGTTGGGCGTAGGTGGAAGACAGAGCGAACAACAGCACGAGGGCAGACCGGGAGGTCGGCGCGAAATGACGTTGCGTATTGTGCAATAGTCTCGGCACGATTGTCTTGAATCGGCAATGCTATCAGGGGCTCGGCAACGAAGTCAAGGCGCAGCAGTGGCGGAATCGCCAGAGGGGCGTTAACGCTATACATCTTGCTTGACCTCATGGATGGCCCTCAGAATGCCCGTCACCGGGTATAGTGCGCGTTGCGTAATACGCAACAGATGTCACGGGCAATCGCTGCTAAGTAACAACCCACGTTATCGCTAAAGAATTTCCTTGACTCCGGCTCGATCCGCTGGTAGCATTCCGCAACGGGTGTACATTTCGCGTTGCGTATTGCGCAACGGCGTAGAGGTTGGATCATGAGACTAAAAGCTGCTTTGAAGATCGGACTGGCGGCCCTGTTGGCCGTATCCGCATTCGCCCAATCGAGTTCCATCACCGGCACTATCGCCGACCCGACCGGCAAGGTCATCCCCGGAGCCACCGTCACACTCACCTACGAACTGAATGGCGAGGTGCGTTCGGCCGCAACCGATGAAAACGGGGACTTCGCGTTCACGGCGCTGGGCGCCGGCGCTTATACCATTCGCGTGGAAGCCAGAGGATTCCGGCCGATGGAGCGCAAAGGGAATAACGTGCTGGCAGCCAGCCGCGTGGCCCTGGGCTCGTTGCAAATGGACGTTGGAGCCGTGACGGAAACGGTTTCCGTGACTGCGCAGGGCGCTGGCGTAGCCACTACGACCACTTCCCACGAAGCGCACCTGGACAACCAGCAAGTGGCGATGATTTCCATTCGCGGCCGCGACCCGATGGCGATGTTGCGCATCCTGCCGGGTGTGCAGCAGGGTGTGGATCAGGACACCTTCGGCGGCAGTTTCGCCACCGCGGTGCCCGCCATCCTGGGGCAGACGGGACGGCAGACGATCTACGTGGACGGCATCAACGGCGGGGATGGTGGCAACGGGGGCGGCGGCGGCGGAAATTTCAGCGACGCCACCAACCTGGACGCGATCGCCGAAGTGGATATCAAGGTCAGCAACTACACGGCTGAGTATGGGTTGAAGGGCGGGCCGCAGGTCAATCTGATTACAAAGCACGGCGGGCAGGCGTATCACGGTACGGCCTACTGGTATAAGCGCCACGAGATGTTCAACGCGACGAACTTCTTCAATAACTCCGCGAACCCCAGGATACAGAAACCGGTCTACCGGTATCAGACTCTGGGAGGCAATCTCGGCGGTCCGGTGAAGGTACCGATTCCCATCCTGAATCCCGGCGGTAAGAAGATGTTCTTCTTCTACTCGCTGGACGATACCCGCTTGAAAGACGCGGTCATCTTGAGGAAGTACACTTTCCCGACGGCGCTGGAACGTAACGGTGACTTCTCGCAGACGAAGACAACGTCAGGCGCGCTGGTTCCGGTACTGGATCCCTCGAACAACCTGGTCGCGTTTCCGGGCAACGTCATTCCGGTGAACCGCAGGAATGCGCTGGCCTCGACTTTGCTGGACATTCTGCCGGTGCCCAATGCCCTGGCTGCGCAGCAAGCCGGCCTGGGATACAACTGGATCAATCAGGAACCGAGCATACCCCACCCCCGCCAGCAGAACATTTTGCGCGTCGACTTGAAGCCGACCGACAGAGACACGATCAGCATCAAATTCCAAAAGTGGTGGACCAAGAGCGAAGGCTACGAGGTGGCTGGGGCTTCCTCGCGCTGGGGCCTGGTGCGGACGCGATATGACTTCACCTCCGATGACGGGAAGGTGGACTACACCAGAATCATTTCTCCGCGCATGGTGAACGAGTTTTCGATCGGCGTCCACTATTCCACAGAGAACGGCCCGCCCGCGAGCCCGGAAGCATTGGCCGGCATGCAGCGGCAGAATCGCGGGCTGTCCAGTTTAAGGCAGATCGCTCCGGCTAATAATCCCCTCAACATCATCCCGAAAGCCAGCTTCGGCACGCTGCAAAACAATAGCCAACAGGCCGCCGATATAACATACGACGGCCGCTGGCCGATCACAGGCGCGGACACTTCGTTTCCGATTCGCAACGACCTGACCTATACTCGCGGCGTTCACACGTTCAAGTTCGGCGCCCTGCGCGAGCACGAGCGCTTCGGACAGGCGCGCTCGGGCAATTTCGGCGGCACCTTCGATTTCTCCAATGACGGGAACGACCCGCTGCGAACCGGGTTCGCCTTCGCGAATGCGTTCATCGGCCACGTCACCAATTACACCGAGGACATGGGCCGCGTTCCGGATAACTTCTACCAATCCACGTGGGCGTTTTACGGCACCGATTCCTGGAAGGCCAAGCGCAACCTGACCATCGATATCGGACTGCGTGTCTACCGGTGGGGCTACCCGTTGTGGGGCAATGGAGAGGCATCGGCATTCTCCTTCGACCGGTTCGATCCGAAATGGGGCGGCAAGCCTCCGATCTATTACCAGCCAACCACCTCGAACGGCCGCAAGGCGATCAACCCGCTGACGGGCGAGATTCTGCCACCGGCCTATATCGGCCTGATGCTGCCGGGAACCGGCTATAGCTGCGGTCCGGTCACGCCTAAAACTCCATGTGCGATCAACGGCATCGTGGTGCAGAACGATCCGACTTACACGTCGGGAGGCAAGGGCTTTTACGAAGGGATGCCGCTGTTGTGGGATCCCCGGTTCGGTATGGCGTGGGACCCGTTCAGCAACGGTAAGATGGCCGTGCGCGCGTCGTTCGGTGTGTTCCATCAGGGAACCGGAGGGCCAGCGGTGCAGGGCGGCGGACCGGCCTTCAAGCCGACTCAGACCATCCGTTACACCGATATGAACTCGTATTTCCTGGGCGCCGGCCCGACCAGCCCGGTCAACGTGAGTGGTTTCTGGAAGGACGGGCAGAAGCAGCAATTGACGTACAACTATACGCTCGCCGTTCAGAAGGACCTAGGATGGCACACCACGCTCGACGTGGCGTACGTGGGTACCACTACGCATCATATTTCTCAAAGCTGGGATTTCAACGCGCTTCGGGCCGGCGTAAAGTTCCTGCCCTCCAGCCGTGACCCAACCGTTGCCGCGACGCCCCAGAACGCGGGAGCGCTGCCGGATAACTTCCTGCGCCCCATCCTTGGATTCGGCAGCGTCACGGTCAGCGGTCCGGCGACCACGGCGCGTTACGATTCGCTGCAAGTGCAGGCCAACCGGCGCTTCGCGCGGGGTTTCGAACTGGCAGGCACATACACGTACGCGGGCGGGACCTCCAACGGTTGGAACCAGAATAATCCGCTGCCTTCGAGCGCGGCCCGCAGCCGCCTATCGGTTCAGAGCCAGGTGTTCAACATGAGCTACGTGATCGATGTTCCGGGCGGCAGCAAGCTGATCCCGGGTAAGGTTTCGAAAGCGGTGCTGGATAACTGGCAAGTCTCCGGCGTGACGACGTTCGCCAATGGGCTGCCCTCGGACGTCAGCTTCTCGACATCGGACAGCTTCGATTTCAGCGGCGGCGGCGAAACGTGCGGCATGGTGCAGACCGGCGATGCCAAACTCCCTCGCGATCAGCGCTCGATTGACCGGTGGTTCAACACGTCGGTGTTTCAGCGGCCGAGCGGTCGAGGCGATATCGGGAACAATTGCAATAACGCAAAGTTCATCCTTCCGGGATTCAACAATCACGACGTCTCGGTTTTCAAGAGCTTCCACATCACGGAGAAGAAAATCATTCAGTTCCGCGCGGAGGCATACAACACGCTGAATCACACGCAGTTGAACGCGATCAACACGGCGGCACAGTTCGACGCTACGGGCAAGCAGACGCAAACTCAATTTGGTAAAGCAACGTCAGCCAGAAATGAGCGGCGTATGCAGATGTCGCTGCGGTTTAACTTCTAGGCAGTGCACTTGCGGGAAGGGACATCAGGATGAGCTCGCCGAGTTGGGGTACTCTCTTAAAGGAGGCCCGGCAACCTGTTGTCCCGAACCGCAAGAAAATGAAGAGAGCTGCACTAGAGACTCCGTCGATTCAGAGCCTGGATCGGGGCCTGTTTATTTTGGAAACGGTTGCGAAGGCGGGAAGTCCGGTGCCGCTAGGACACCTGACGGACCTGCTGAAGATCGACCGGAGCTCGGTCTTCCGCCTGGCCAACACGCTGCGGCGTCGCGGGTTCCTGGCGAATCCCAACGGCCGCAAAGACTACATCCTGGGCCCCTCCATCTGGCGCCTTTCGCGACAATGCGATTGGAGCCGGGTGCTGATCACCCTGGGGCACGAGAGCTTGAAGCGCCTGGCGGTGGAGACCGGCGAGACCACTCACCTGGCGGTGCGCGAAGGCCGTCAGACGCTATTCATAGATCACTACGCTTCGACTAACCAGGTCCTGGTGGTCTCCGGACAGACCGGGGAATTCGGTCCGCTGCATTGCACGGCGCATGGCAAGGCGCTCCTGGCGGACTTCGGACTGCCCGAATTAAAGGCGCTCTTCGGTACTGCCCCGCTCGAAGTGCATACGCCGCGCACCGTCGGGTCGCTGCCGCAGCTTGCGAAGGCGTGCGCCAAGATCAAGGCCGATGGGTACGCCTTCGACGATGCGGAATTGGTTCGGGATGTGCGCTGCCTGGCGGCGCCGGTGCGCGATAAGGACGGCTCCGTAGTAGCGTCGATCGGGATCTCCGCTCCACTGACACGATTCCCGAAAGAGCGGTGCGCGGTGGCCGCGAAGCAAGTGACCGCGATCGCGCAGGAAATCAGCGGCTTACTCAGTGCCGAAGGCGAAGAGTAAACCGGTCCACGCTGATTCCGTGTGGCCGATCATTGCCGGAATCGGGGCACTCGGGTTTCTGCTGCGCTGCCTTTACCTTTTCCAAATTCAGAACGCTCCCTTTTTCGACATGCGCCTGGGCGACGCCGCGGCCTATCACGAGTGGGCGCGGCGGATCGCGGATGGGGATTGGCTCGGGCATGAGGTCTTCTACCAGGCGCCTTTGTACCCCTATTTTCTGGCGGTGATCTATCGCGTGATCGGCGATGGAGCGATGGGAGTGCGGCTGGTGCAGGCGGTGCTGGGTGGAGGGGCATGCGCGCTGCTGGCCTGGACCGGGATGCGGCTCTGGGGACGATGGGGTGCGGCGGCGGGGGCGGCACTGGCGGTATATGGTCCCGCGATTTATCAGGATGGTCTGATCGATAAATCGGCCTTGAGCCTGTTCTTGATGGTGGGGCTTGTGGCGTGTTGTGCAGGCCTCCTGGCCCGCAGACGCGACTTGGCGGCAGGCATTATCTTGGGCCTTCTTGTGTTGACCCGGGAGAACGCTCTCCTGCTGGCGATTCCGATCCTACTCTGGGTAGCCGGCAAGCGTTGGCTATTCGTCGCGGGACTTGCCGCCGTGTTGCTTCCGGTGGGCATTCGCAACTGGGCGGTGGGCGGCGAGTTTCATCTGACTACGTCGCAATCCGGTCCCAATTTTTACATCGGCAATCACGCGAGCGCCGCCGGGTCCTACGAGGCGCTGGTAGTGGGCCATGGCAGCGCGGCCGACGAACGCGGCGATGCGACCCGCCTGGCAGAACAGGCAGCGGGCAGGAAGCTCACTGCAGGCGGGGTATCGGCCTACTGGACCGGGCGCGCGCTGAACTTTATCGCGTCGCATCCGGGTGAATGGGTGCGGCTGATGGCGCGGAAAGTCGCGCTCACGTTGGGCGCTGGCGAGATCGCCGACACGGAAAGCCAGGACGTGTACGCGGAATGGAGCTGGCTGCTCCGCGGGCTGGCCCATTTCGATTTCGGCATGGTGCTGGGAGCCGCGGTGTTGGGCGCGATGCTGACGGGCGGCGACTGGCGCCGACTGCGGTGGCTGTACGGCCTCGTGGCCGCGTATGCGTTGAGCGTGGTCTTGTTCTATGTTCTGGCGCGCTACCGGCTGCCGCTGGCGCCGCTGCTACTGCTGATCGGGGCCGGCGCGATCGGGCGTTTGGGCGCGGATCGACGGCGAGTGGCGGTTGCGGCGGCGGTCGCGATTGCCGTAGCGATCGCGGCTCACGCGGGCATGGAAGATCCCCGCGCGGCGCGGGCCACGAACTACTTCGCGATTGCGAGCACGTTGGCGAAGGAGGCGGGCCGGACCGAGGAGGCGGCGGCGTTCTACCGCCGGGCCCTGGATGCCGACGCGCACATGCCCGCTGCGCAATTCGGAATGGGGACCCTGTTGGCGCGAATGGGACGGAGCGGGGAAGCGATCCCGTACTATCAGGACGCGATTGCAATCTGGCCGGACTACGAAGAGGCGCGGTACAACCTGGGAGCGGCGCTGGCCTCGGCTGGTCGCATAGAGGAAGCGGCGGCGGAGTATCGGCAAGCGGTGCGGTTACGGCCGGACGATGCGGATGCGCACGCGGCACTCGCGAAGACCCTGGCGCAAATGGGAAGGCCCGAAGAGGCCATTCAGGAGTGGGAGGCCGGGCTGAAGCTGGATCCCCGGAACGCGTCGGCGGAGAACAATCTGGGGGCGTCCCTGGCGGGATTGGGTCGCGTGGCGGAGGCGGTACCGCATTTTGAGAAGGCGGCGGCGTTGGGCGACGAGGCGGGTCGAAGAAACCTTGAAGCGGCGCGGGCAATGTTGGGGAAATAGGTTTGGTGGCATTGGCAACCCCGGGAACTTCTCGCATTGCTTGTGCGTATCATCGGGTGGAGAAACCAAATGTACTGTACGAAATGTGGCGTGGAGCAATCGGACGATGTTTGCTTTTGTTCGCGTTGCGGAACGGCAACCGGTGTCGCCAGAGTGGAGACGCCCGTCCGGCCCCTGATGCTGGATAAGGCCAACAAAAAGATTGGCGGCGTTTGTGCCGGCTTCGCACGGTACTTTGCAATCGATGTGACTCTGGTACGCGTGGTTTGGCTGGCGCTCGCGATCTGTACCGGAGTCGGGTTCATCGCCTACGTAGCGGCATGGATGATTATCCCGAGCGACTACGGCCTCGTTCGGCAGGCTGAAGCAGCGTCATATCCACAAGCGACGCGGTGAAAGCGCCGAAAAGTACCAAATTCGTTGTATTTGTCATTGCAGTTACGTAAACTGGAAACGTTTTAAGAATTACTGTTGCCGGAGGCGTTTCCATGTTCAGGTACCTGAAGACCAGAGCCGTGCCGTTCTGCGCGATCGCGTTTTGCGCGGTTTTGCCCCAGTTTGCCTTAGCTGGACCGGGATGTACGCACATCACCGATGGCATCTTTAGCGGTCCGGCGGAATGGGCCGCGTGCGCCACTGCCGTGAAGCAAGGGTTCGCGCCCGTGCCAAGCGGGGGAGGTTCCTTCCTTTATGTCGATCAAGGGGCGCCCGGCTTGGATAACAATCTTTACCTGATGTACGACTTCGTCGCGTCCGGGCCGGTTTCGCCCATAGACGCGCAGAACTCGTTCTTCGACGTGTTCTTCGAGGTAGTTCCCTCAGGTGACGCTTACCTGGTACGTATTCCCGGAACCGGCCCGTTGCAGGCGTTTGAGCGACCGATTGGATCTATTGCTCCGCTGGATCCCTTCGGGTCCTTCCTGCTTGGGCCCGGATCAGGTTGGACACCGCTGAGTGCGGGGGATTTGTTGATTGCGGGATTTCAGGGACAAGTCGGCCTTGGGCCAAGCCCGGATCAGGGCGCAGCTCACCTGATGGCCGAATTCCAACTGACTATTGAACGAGGCATACCAGGACACCCCGGCATCTACGATCCTGCGCCCGCGTTCTGGGGCGCAAGCGAAAAGACCGGCGGCGTCGGAGACCCGCCTATCAGTTCCGCCATTTTCCAACTCAATCCGGATGGCAGTACTCTGGTCGCGCCGGTGCTAGGTCCGGGGAATGTACCGCTTCAGCAGGGCACCGCAACGCCCGAGCCGGGCGCATGGATGCTGTTTGCGTCAGGCGGGCTGGCTCTGCTGGCTTGGCGAAAGCTCGGCCGGCAGGCATAGTTTTCGGCCCGTTTACTCGAAGCACTTATTGATTACCGCGGCGAGGCGCAAACCACCTTTCAGCAATTGTTCCCGCATTCGATCGCGCTGCGCACCGGTGTACCCGTAACTCACCAAATGAGGACTGGCGCCCGCTGTCTTATCGTCGGGAAAAATATAGAGTTGGGCGCGCATGGCCACGTTCTCGTCGGCCCACGCGGTGGTGTTTCCAGTCTGCCAGCGGGCCGCATCCGCTTCGCTCGCGTGGTCGAGAAAGCGTGAGTATTCCTGATAGCTCAGCCGCTCATAGTCCACCATCTCGTCGTCCCACACCGAGTGCAGATTGGTCTGCCATCGCTGCATCCAATTGACCGCGACCGTGTTGCCTCCCAGGTCTGTGCCCCCCACGTGTAGGGGCTCATGAAGGTCGCCGATGAAATGCACCAGCAGCCGCAGCGCGGTTTCCGCTGTGATGGGCTCGGTCGCCTGTGGATTACACGCCGTCTTCGCGTTGCCATCACTCTTATCGGTGAGCGCCTTTACCGCGAAGAGATCGTCGCGCGAGCCTGTCCTGAGAAAGGTAGAGAGCGCATCGATGGACGCAACCAGATCGCCGCAGGGATCCTTTGTGGAATCGCGATAGCTCTTCACTCCGTTGGGCACCGTGGCGAAATGCAGCCGCTTGTACTTATCGAATCGCGGATCGGAGCGCAGCTCGTCCGGCCAGTTTGCCACGTCGGCCAGCGAATAGCCGTGAAGGAGAGTCGCTATCCGCTCCTGGGCCGTGGACGTTAAGTGACGCTGCGCGATCTCGGCCACTACCCTATGGCCGGTCGGCCCCCACCCAAACATCAGCGGCGCGCAGAGGGTCGCCAGGAACAGGATCGGCAGAGTTCGTTGTCCCAAATGCCGGCTCATAGTAGACCTACTTCTTTTTCTTCGCGGTCTTAGTCGCGTTCTTCTTTGGATAGATCTGGCCAGCGAACGTGTAGTCGGATTCATCGATATCCAAGCCGCCGATGATGGGTTTGCCGTCCTTGGTAATGGCACCGGGGAGTTGATAGCACATGATCGACTTGGGATCGACGGCGGTGCCGCGAATGGTCGATTCTTCCAGCGGCGTCAGCACCTGGTTGCGCGTCTCTTGCGCGCTCCAGCCCTGCGTCCTTTTGAAATACGCGGTGGCCTTTGCGACATCGATCTTGCTCACCAGTTGCCTCCGCATGTGCTCGTGCGGGAATCCGAGCGTGTGCCCGGTCTCATGTCGCACCACCCGGTGGAATTCGGAGTCCGGCGTCTGCATGGTAAACGCTTCCAGGTTCATGGTCGCCTGGCCCTTCTGAATGTGCAGAATCTCCGTCCCCACATAGGACCAGTAGCCACCGTCGCTTCCACCCACCCGCGAGATGCGGACCTGCGGATCGGTCTTGCTCTCCACGAACTTGACGTTAGCGTCCCGGTTCCAAATGTTCATGTGCAGCAGGATCCTCTTGCGTAGATCCGCCGGGGCGTTGTCGAGAAAGCCCACCGTCAGGCTGACCCCGTTCGGCCCCCAATACGATGTGGTCACAACCGCTATGCGCTGCGGGGAAAGCTTGAAGCCCGCCATAAGACCCGAGAGACGCTCCAGGCGCGGGTGATTCACCGGATTGATGCGGACGGCGGTCCGCGCCGCCTGCACCAGCATTTCCTTAGGCAACCGTTTTGGAGAACAGACAATCAACTCCTGCTTCGCTACTTTTTTCATGCGCGTCCTTTCGCGGCAACTGCCGTCATGCTAGATTTCAAAAACGATCGGCCCCTTGTTGGTCTTCAGGTCCTGTGTATTCTTCAAATCACTTTCATTCTTCAACGCCTTGACCAGATTCACCGACGGGACCTTGCCTTCCTCGGTTCTGCCGTACACTCCTGCGCTGGTGGACATAAGGGTGGTCAACCCATCCTTTGCCGGTGTGCCCTTACGCTTACCGAACATCTTCCACAGGTCCTTCGGGGTGGCGTTGCGGCTCCCGTGGTGTCCCACTTTATAAACATCCACATCCTTTAACAAGTCCCTGATACCAGGCTGTCCCAGAGCCCACGACCAGTTTTCGAGTTGCGCATCGCCGGGAAAGAGCAACTTCTTGCCCTTCACCTCGAACAACAGGATCAGGCTGGTATTGTTCAGGAAACTATCCAGCATGGTCACGATCGCCAGCGCGTTGCTTCTCAATGCCGTATCGGCGTGATCGGTAAACCAGCGCGTGTGAAACGGCCTGGCGCCTTTGCCGTACCTCGGCTCATGTGGAAATAGGTCGAAGGATCCTGAAAGGCCGGAGGCCCGCTGCTGCAGACCCCAATACTTGCTGGAGATCCAATACTCATCGCTCTTCTTGGCATACTTCTTGATGTTCTGCTCCTGAAGCGTGGGAGGACCCAGCACCGTCACCTTCACTCCAGGCAGTAGCTTCGCGTTTTCCAGGCCGGATGGAGATCCGTACTGCAGAAACCGCGGCGATCTCTTCCCCATGGTGCGCAGGTTTTGGACCGCGTGCGGATTTGAGACGTTGTTGGATGCGACCCGCTCCAGCGTCGATATCCTTCCGCCCACACCGCGCCACCTCGGACCCTGGTCCACGATCGCCTGCGCAAATGCGTTCATCGCATTCAGTGACGCGAAGAATAGTTGCTTATCGCCGGCCTTCCGCTTCCTTGCAAGCAGCGCAGCCGACGTGGCATCGGCGCCCGCGTCCGGGTTCTCCGTCCAGGGCTGCAGGACCAGTTCCGGATTACAAGACCGGATGATCGCGCCCGGGCTGTCCTCGCCGCCCGCGTCGGAAAACCCGCTGATGTGGTCCTTGTGCCGGTGCGTGGCCACCACCGCATAGAGTTTACCGCCGCAAGCTTTGCGGATCTCCCTGGCGATGCCCTTCAAATCCGCCTTGCCGCCCACCGACCCGAAATCGATCAGAATGTGCTGATCCGTCAGCGGCGCATCGTAATGGAACGTGAGCAGGAAGCAATCGCCGAAGCCCACATTGAACATCCGGATCGTGACCTTAGATGGCTGCGTCGACATGATGCTCCTCGGGAGAGTGCGGGTCGGCGATGGGCGCTACGTCGCGCCGAAGCACGCGCTCCAGATGGAGCGCCGCGAAAGACTTCCTCCCGCCGAGGGTGCCCTGCTTCCACAAATACTTCAACCGCGCATCCTGCCGCTTCGCATTCCGTATGCGATTCCGCACGTGGTACTTGAGCCGTCCGGACTCGTCCAGAATGAGCGTGCCGCCTCCGTGCAGCGTGATCTCCAGATCGTCCGGCATATCGTGCGGCTTCTTCACATCGAATCGCTTCAGCTCCCGGGCCTCCAGTTTGACCTGTTGCGAATACACTGCGACCGTTTCGCGCAACAGAAAGCCATCCGAGCTGATTCGGAAGCACGGCATCACGTCATCCACTTTGGTGTAGGCATTCTCATCCACCTCCAACTCGTGGCGGTTCTCCCAAATGAATCGAAAGATCTCGTCCTTGTCATGCTGCATCGACTCCAGATGGGTCCGGCTGTAGCGCAGCTTGCGGTCTCCCGGCCCCGCCCAGAGTCCAGGCTCAGCCGTCTCCTCTTTGCCGCCCGCTCCCGGCTTGAAACCGAACGCCGCGAACGCCTCGCGCAGATGCTTTCGGAATTCGTAGCGCGTATCGTCCGCGTGCATTTCGTAATCCGCGGTGAGCATCGCGCTCAGAAAATCGCCGAAGAGAAGATCAGTGGGCGGACAGTAGTCCAGCGCGCGGATGGACATAGTCAGCAGATGGTCCGCCGTCTCCACCGCCGCGTCGACGATGCCCACCCGGCTGATCTTGCCTTGCTGCAGTTTCCCGTACAGGTCGATCCGGGCCTTCCATATTTTCAGGAATGCGCCGAGCACCGCGGCCACCAGCAACTCCCCGCGCCGATGCGGCTCATTGAACTCCTCGCTCTTTGCCAGCTTGGGATCGGTCTGCAATTCGATAGACCGCCGTAGCGCGACCCCGTGCGTGCCATACATCGTCTCGCCCACTTCTTTCGCGAGACCGAGGAGCACGCCTTCCTTCAGGGCTTTGTCCGTAAGCGCCGCGGCGCTGACCAGTTCCTTGTCTTTGGACGTGTGCAAGTCCACACCTGCGCTGACCACTTCGCGCAGCGAGAGTACGGAGAACAGCGCGACAATATCGGCGAATCCCTCATGGAACGCTGCCTGGTCTGGCGACGAAGGGTACGTGTAGTTCGCCCGGAGGCCGTCCACCAGCGCGTGTGTGGTCTCATGCGCGATGACCTCGTGGGAGAGACACGTGAATACGATGCCGCTCTCGCCCGGGTAATATCCGAAAAAAATCGCGCGGTCGTCCTTCGAATAGAACGCATTCAGGTCCAGAAATGCGTGCGGCGCGATGGTCAACTGATGTCCCAGAAAGCTCCAGCGCACGCGCCGTCCCAGCGCCCGCTCGAATCGCGCCAGCACTCGCATGACGATCGCGTACGTGTTGCGCGCATGGAAGGCGCGGTCCTTCTCCGGGCGCGTCGGGACCTTGAGGAGATCGCTTCCCCGATATGGCGCGGGTTGGTAGAGGATCTTGTTGGAGGCGTCATAGTCCACTACCTGCACGCGGTAGCCGCGTGGTCCAGGCGCCAACTCTTCGTTGGGTATCTCGATCTCCGCCGTAAGGATGCGCTGGTCCGATCCGCGGACGCTCGGGTCCAGTGCAATCACCCGGTACTTACACGTGGGCTGTAGGTTCGGAACTACGGCGACCTGCTTGGCGAGTTCCGGTTTCGGCATCGGCGCTTTATCTCCGCTGCCTATGTTACCTGAGAATGAATTACAAGAGGGGTCGTTTGAAAATATATCGGAAGGCCTGACAGGGAGTTTCTTCATCCGTGGCTTCGGCGTCCGGATCCACTACGGCCAGCGGCAGTTCGTCGATCACCTCAGCCAAGGCAACCAGCTCCCACCCTTCAGCGCCTGACTCATTTAGAATAACCACGAGCTCAGCCGGGTCCAGGTGGCTGGCAAATACTTTGTATTCCCATTTTTGCATCAGGCTTCAAGCATGACAGATTTTGAGCGTAACGCAGAACCATGCGTCGCGCCGCGATCCGCTCACACAGCAATCTTCAGCACCCGCGACGCATTCCCGTATAATATCTTCCGCTCCGCCGCCTTGTCCGGAGCCAGTCTTCGAATCGCCGCGATAATCTTCGACCCCTGACAATCGGGCCCGCGTGCGTTCCGATCGTTGCAGTCGCTGCCGAACAGCAACTTATCCTGGTGCCGTTTGAGAAACCCGCGTGCCTGATCTTCGTCGCGCAGCATCGAGTTCAGTCCCGACCCCGCCGACATGTCTCCGTACATGTTCGGATAATCCGAAAGCAGACGATCCGTGATCCCGCCCGGCGTGACCGGCGTCTTCGGGTACATCTCGGCCTGGCTGTGGTTCTTGTCGATGTTTCCCCACCACGTCTGCGCGTGGCCGATGAAGTTGACCCGCGGGTGCCGCGCCAACACCTTACCGAAACCTTCGAAGCCCAGATTGTAGTTCTTGTACTCAAAGTGCAGCAGCACCGGAACCTGATGCTCGCGTGCAATCGCCGCTACCAGGTCGATGTACTTGGAATCGACCTCCACCGGGAACTTCTGCTCGCCGATCCCGATCGCGCCCATCTTCAGGTATTTCTCAATCACGGAACGCGCCTCAGCGATATCGGGCAGTTCGTTGGCGAAGAACACGTACTCGGCGGGATACTTCCTGGCGACCTCTACCACCGTGTCATTGCCGCCCGCCCCCGCAGCCAAGCCGTATTTCGATCCCGCCGGCAGCAGGACCGTCTTGCTCACCCCCATGTCACGCTGATGCGCAATCAACTCGGCATCCGTGCGCCCGCTGTACGACGTGTGCTGGTGAATATCGATGATCGGCTCCGGCGTCTGTGCCAGTAGCGGCGACGCCAGAGTGGCCACGAAACCTCTGCGCGACAATCCCCTGCACTGCAAATCAGGACGCGAAGTCATGCCCGCCAGAATATCAAAAGGTATAATTGTTTCGCAGTGCGGCAATTGCGTTTCTGGTCTCTGGTCTTCGCCGCGGGCGCGATTGCGGCGGCCGGCGGCGACACCTATACTCCCGCCGAGCGGCGCCACTGGTCGTTCCAGCCGCGCGCTCACCCAGCCGTCCCCGCGGCCGTCTCGGCCAACCCCATCGACGCATTCATCCTGGCACGACTGCACAAAGAAGGATTGAAACCCGCGCCTCCGGCCAGTCGACGTACCCTGATCCGGCGCGCCTACTTCGACGTCACGGGACTCCCACCTTCTCCCGAAGAAATCGACCGTTTCGTTCGCGACCGCTCACCGGATGCCTGGCCTCGCCTCATCGACCGACTCCTCGATTCGCCCGAGTATGCCGAACGCTGGGCCCAACACTGGCTCGACGTAGTACGCTTCGCCGAGAGCGACGGCTTCGAATACGATACCCACCGCTCCGATGCGTGGCGTTACCGCGATTACGTGATCCGCTCCTTTCGCGAAGACAAACCGTACGACCAGTTCCTGGTGGAGCAACTCGCCGGCGACGAACTCGATCCGAAGAATGAGCAGATGACCATCGCCGCCGGATTCCATCGCCTGGGACCGCTGCGCAAGAACGCCGGCAATCAGGACGCCGCCTACAATCGCAACGAAGTCCTGGTGGAGATGACCAACGCGATCGGTTCCGGCATGCTCGGGATCACCCTTGGTTGCGCTCGCTGCCACGATCACAAATTCGATCCGATTCGCCAGCGGGATTACTACCGCATCCAGGCATTCTTCGCAGCCACGCAGCATAAAGACATCCCGCTCTCCACGCCCGAGCAGCAGGCCGAGTGGAAGAAAAAGAGCACCCCTATCGAGGCCGAGTTAAAGCGCCTGCGCGCCAAACTCACGCCACCGGGGCCGGACGTGGGTGAGATCGAAAAGCAGATCGCACAAAAGGAAGCCGAGATGCCGCCGCCTTTGCCGGTGCTGCAAACCGTGGAGGACGACCCCTCGAAGTACACGCCCGTCCACATACTGGCGCGCGGCGATTCGGCAAATCCGGGCGATGCGGTCGGCATGCGCACTCTTGGCGTGCTTCTCCCGGATGCCGCGCCCGAATTGCCCCGCGAGACGCCCGCGCCGCGACTGGCGCTCGCGAAGTGGATCGCCGAGCCCCAAAATCCCCTGACCGCGCGCGTGATGGTCAATCGCATCTGGCAAAATCATTTCAGGACGGGCATCGTCGCTACTCCCAATGATTTCGGCCGTATGGGCAGCCGCCCCACACATCCGGAGCTGCTCGATTGGCTGGCCAACCAATTCGTGGAGGGCGGGTTCCGGATGAAGCCGATTCATCGCTTGATCCTGCTCAGCGCCACGTATCAGCAGGATTACCTCGCCGCAACCCCGCCGCTCGCGGCCGAAAAAGACCCGGAGAACAAGCTCCTCTGGCGATTCCCGCGGCGCCGTCTGAGCGCGGAAGAACTGCGCGACGCCATGCTGACCGCCAGCGGCCAACTCAATCCGCAGAAGGGCGGACCGAGCGTCATCGTGCCCATCGAAGCCGGGCTGGTCAAACTCATCTACAATCCGGCGCAATGGGCCGTCAATCCCGACCCCAATCAGTACAATCGCCGCAGCATTTATCTCTTTCAGAAGCGCAATCTGCGCCTGCCCTTCATGGAAGGCTTCGATTCGCCCGACTTGCTTTTGAGCTGTCCCCGCCGCGAACAGAGCACGCACGCGCCGCAGGCTTTGGAACTTCTGAACGGCGAGTTTTCAAACACGATGGCGCGAGCGCTGGCCGATCGCGTCGCACGGGAAGGTCCGGGGCTTGACCGCCAGATCGGCCGCATCTTTCAACTCGCGCTTGGCCGCGATCCCGATGCAGCTGAGCGAAAAGCCGCTCGACAATACCTCAAGGATGGACCACTGAGCGAGTTAGCCCTGGCCGTTTTCCTGGTGAACGATTTCCTCTACGTCCAATGAAAGAGCCCCTATGAACGCGCATTCCAAACCGACCCGCAACCGCCGCGAATTCCTCACCGACGCGTTCTGCGGCTTCGGGGGCCTCGCGTTCGCCGCCATGCTGCAACAGGAGCAGGCGCGCGCTGCCGGCCGCAATCCGCTCGCGCCAAAGCCGCCGCACTCGCCCGAGAACGCCAAAGCCAAATCGGTCATCTTCCTGTTTATGGCCGGGGGTCCCAGCCATCTGGAAACCTTCGATCCGAAACCACTACTCAATAAACTGAACGGCCAGCCCCGGCCAAAGACATTCGGCGAAGTCCCGCGCCAGTTCATCAAGGGGGAGCCGCGCCTGCTCGGAACGAAGCGAACCTTCCAGCAGCACGGCAAGAGCGGCCTCTGGGTTTCGGACCTCTTGCCACACACCGCGACCTGCGCCGACGATCTCGCCGTCATCCGCTCCTGCCAGGCCGACGCGTTCGTCCACTCCGCGGCCCAGTATCAACTCTTCACCGGACGCATCATCCCCGGCTTCCCCAGCATGGGCGCCTGGATGCTGTACGGTCTGGGTTCGGAAAGCGAATCGCTGCCCGGGTATGTCGTGATGCCCGATCCGGGCGGCACGATCGAAGCCGGACAGCCGGTCTATGCCAACGCGTTTCTCCCCTCGATCTATCAACCCAGCGTCTTCCGCGCCGGCAAGAAGCCCGTCCTGAACCTCGACCTCCCGGCCGGGGTGTCCCTCGCCCAGCGACAAAAGACCCTCGGACTGATTCGCCAGCTCGATGAGGCGCGAATGACTCCGGACGACGAGGAATTCTCGGCGCGCATGAGCACCTACGACCTCGCCTTCAAGATGCAGACCGAAGCCCCGTCCGTGTTCGATATTTCGAAGGAGCCGAAACACGTGCAGGACGCTTACGGAGTAGGTGACGCGGTCACGGACGATTACGGCCGCCGCTGTCTCCTCGCCCGACGTCTCGTGGAGAAAGGCGTGCGCGTCGTGGTGATCGTCTCCGGCGGTCCTGCGATTTCGCAGTGGGACGCGCACGATGACATTGAGGAGAACCATATCCGCATGGCCGCCCATACCGATAAGCCGGTCGCGGGTCTGCTCAAGGACCTGAAGCAGAGAGGCCTGCTGGATTCAACGCTGGTGGTGTGGGGCGGGGAGTTCGGACGCACGCCGGAAGCGCAGGGAGGTAAGGGCCGCGACCACAACAACACCGGCTTCACCATGTGGATGGCCGGCGGAGGAGTCCGGGGCGGAACCGTCACCGGAGCCACGGATGAGATCGGCCTACGCGCGGTGGAGGACCCGCATCATCTGCGCGACATCCATACCACCGTGCTCCACCAGCTCGGCCTGAATCAGAACGCCCTTTCCTACCTGCACCAAGGCCGTCGCGAGCGCCTGACCGAAGTCCAGGGTGAGGTCATCCGCGCGATCGTCTAACGGATAGCGCTTTTGCGCCGGCGAATCCTGCCTGCGCTTAGGCCCGTCCGGCGAACTCGCGGGTCTCGGTGGCCACTTTTACTTTTTCTCCTTCTTTGATGAAGAGGGGAACGCGGATTTCCAGACCGGTCTCCAGCGTGGCCGGCTTGGTGACGCTGCCGCTGGATGAATCACCCCGGACGCCCGGCTCGGTGGAAGCAACGTTAAGCTCAACGAACATCGGCAACTCTAAACCGATAGGATTGCCATTGTACTTGAGGAGTTCGACCAGAGTGCCCTCGATCAGGAAGTCGAGAGCGTTGCCGATTACGTCATCGTTCAGGGTATGGGTCTCAAAGCTTTCCTGGTCTAGGAAGTGAGCGCCATGGCCGTCGCTATAGAGGTAGGAAGCGGCAACCATTTGGAGATCGGGCTCCTTGAACTTGTCACCCGCCTTAAAGGTCTTCTCAAAGACCGCGTTGGTGAGAAGGTTGCGGACTTTCAGGCGCACCAGGGTCTGGCCGCCCCGAGCGGTAGGCGTGTTCACCTCCGCTTCCAGGCAGGAGAACGGAGTGTTGTCCAATTCAAACAACGTCCTTTTCTTGACGTTAATCGCATCAATCAATACGGCCATGAGCTCCCCAACGGTCGAATTTCCTTTTCAGTAGCATTATCGCGTGTCACAGTGGCCTACCGTACCAGGGGGCAGCAGCCTTCGATGCAGACGGCTGGTTCCTCCGACTGCAGGCGCGCCTCCACCAATTCCTTTAGCATGGCGATCATGGCGGGGTGGGTTCCGACGGTCTGGGCGCGGACAAAATTCAGGCCGATGCCGCGGGCCAGCGTAGCGGCTTCGTAGTCCAGATCGTAGAGGACTTCCATATGGTCGCTGAGGAATCCGATGGGTACGACGACCACGTCCGTGACACCATTCGACGCCAGCGTGCGGAGGTGATCCCGAATATCGGGTTCAAGCCAGGGTTGCGAGGGGGGGCCGCTACGGCTTTGCCACACCAGATCCCATTCGGTGTGTCCGACGAGTTGGCTGACGCGGCGGGCGGTCTCGCGGAGTTCCTGTTCGTAGCAACTGGTCGACGCCATGGATTGCGGAATGGAGTGGGCGGTGTAGACGAGTCGGGCTGTGGGAAGGCGGTCGATCGCAGACTGGACGCGCGCGGCATTGGCTTCGATGAATTTCGGATGCGCGCTGAAGGGCGGCAGCTTGTGGACGATGAGGCCGTCGGGGCAGGCGGCGGCGATATTCTCGATGTACTGGCGGCAGGCGGAGTAGGAGGAGTAGGCGGAGGTCGCGATGGCGAGGGCGCGATGGACGCCATCCTGCTGCATCTGGCGGAGGGTGTCGGCGAGCATGGGGTGCCAGTTGCGATTGCCCCAGTAGATGGGCAGGTCGATCACGGAACGCAGCGCGGCGATCAGTTCGCGGCAGTGATCGTTGACGGGGCTGCGTCCCCCAAAGTGGTAGTAGTGTTCGGCGACTTCCAACAGGCGCGTGCGCGGAACGTTACGGCCGCGGAGCACGTTTTCGAGGAAGGGAATGACGTCTTCGGTGCGCTCGGGGCCGCCGAAGGAGACCAGGAGCAGGGCGTCGTACTGCAAGTCAGTTCATGCCGCACATGCCCGGGTTGCCGCAACGGCCGCTGGGGCAGGAAGGCATTTCGGCGCTCTTGCCTCCGCCGCTCACCTGGGCGGCGAACGTGGAGTGCTCCTGAGTGAGGTGCTTCTCCCCGCAGGAGGGGCATTCGACGGTGTTGGCGTCGGCGGAACGGCGCACGAGCTTTTCAAACTTCGTTCCGCAATCGTCACAGCTATATTCGTAGATCGGCATAATGAGACCTCTGGCGCTTTGCCAGCGCTACTCCAATATTAAAGTACAAATGCGGTCCATGACGCCACGCACTCCCGCGACGGGGCCGGCGAAATTGTTCACCACGATGGAAAATGCGACCCATGTCCCGTCGGTGCGCTCGATGTAGCCGGACAAAGCGGAAACGTGCGATAGGGAGCCTGTTTTGGCGTGGACCCTGCCCGCCGCGGGCGTCTCCGCGAAACGCTTGCTCAGCGTGCCATCCTGCGCGGCGATGGGGAGGAGCGAAATCCACGAATCGCGCAACGGGGTGCCGTACATGTGGCGCAGCAGCTTGACGACGGCGGCGGGCGTGACCATGTCCAGCCGGCTCAGCCCGCTGGCGTCGACCAGGTTGTAGGTGATGGGGTCGATGCCGATCTCAGTGAGGAACGCGCCCATTTCTTCCATGCCCGCTTCGAAGCTGCCGACGTTGCGTCGCGCTTTTCCGACCGCCCGGAGGGCGAGTTCGGCGTGCAGATTCTGGCTGACCTTATGGGTGATGCGAAGGTCTTCGAGGAATGGGGCGGAAATGTGGTTGGCAAGCTCGGTGCCTGCAGGCGGATCGGACTGGTCCGCCTGCTTGAGGTCGGCGACTTCGTCGGGAAAGAGATGGCGCGACACGGCCGCGCCCGCGATCGAGACACCGCGTTCCTGAAGGGCGACACGCAATGCTTCGGCAGCGTACTGGGCCGGGTCTTCGACGCTGATGGCCAGGTCCACACCAGAATCGCGCAGCGGAATTGTGCCCCAGATCTGGGCGTAAGGGCTCCCTGGAATACGTTTGAAGTGGATCTGACGCGCTCCACCCGCGGCGACGGTTCGCACGCGGTTTTCAATGCTGTAGACCTCGATGGCCGGGTCGAAGGCGAGAGCGGCGGGCTCCCCTGCAACGGCGCCTGGCAGGACGTGGAGCGTGAGCGCGTTGTCAGTGAGGGTGAGGGCGGAGATAGGCGGGCCGTCGTCATTCTGCGGATAATCGAGGGTCCAGCCGGGAGCGTAGGGCTGCCAGACGTACCAGGTGTCGTCGCCGACGATATCGCCATCGATGCGGCGGACACCACGGGCAACGATCTGGCCGGCGAGTTCCTCGATGGCGGCGAGCGGGTTACCGGTGATGGGACCGATGCGGTAGGGAACGGCGCGAGCGGAGAGGTTGGGATCGCCGCCGCCGATGAGGCGGAGGTTACCGGCGATGCGACCGCGGTCGTCGGGCGGTGCGTCGGCGAAGACGCGAGTGGCGAAAGTGTGATCGGGGCCAAGTCGGGTCAGCGCCAGAGCCGTAGTGAAGAGCTTGGCGTTGGAGGCCGGGACGAAGTTGTGGTCCGGGTGGATCTCGAAGAGAGTCTTCCCGCTGGCGAGGTCGACAATCTGGATGCCCCAGAAGGCGGTGCGCGCGGCGGGAGTGGAATCGAGGAGCTTACGGACATTGTCGGCGAGGCCGGCGGCGAAAATCGGCGCGGCGAGAAGAAGGAGCGCTGCGACGGACTTCATCGTCCGGTCACCCGCGATTCCAGCCAGATCAGGACAAGCAGCATCATCACCATGAATGTTCCTACGAGAGGTAGGCCGAGCACAATGCGCACGTCGGTGAGTTCGGCAAGGTAGCCGAGAGTGGCGGGCGCGATCAGGCCGCCGACCTGCGCGAAGGTGAAGATGCCGTTGAAGAAGCCCGGGTGGTAATAGGGAAAACGCCGCCCGATGGCTTCCGCGACGAGCGGGTAGATGCTGGCGAAACCGGCGCCGACGAAGAACGCACCGGTGCCCGCGCCGAAGCTGTTGACCGAGTAGAAGAGGATGAGGCAGCCGAAGATTGCGGACAGCATGCTGCCGACGAGCAGGCGTCCGTGTCGCACGCGCGGCAGGACAGCGATCGCGATCAGGCGGCCGATTAACAGAAAGAACCAGTAGAGCGCGAGGATGTTGAGCGCACCGGAAGGGCTCATGCCTTTGTGGCGGATGAGGAAGATGGGCAGCCAACCGGCTATGGACCATTCGTTGCCGAATTGGAAGAACAGCAGGAGAGCGAAGAGGATGGCGCCGGGGCTGCGGAAATCGTCGAGCACCTGACGGCGGGTACGCTGGGTAGGAGGGATGACGGAGGGTTTGAACGACGGTTTGGCATAGACCAGGGCGAAGAGTGCGGGGACAACGGCCATGAAGATGAGGATGCTGGGGACAGTGTAGACGTCCACCGTGTAGTGGACCAGCAGGGTCGCCGAGAGGCATCCGATGCCATACCAGATGCCGCCGAGGGTCACGGTGCCGGCGGGGTCTGACTGGTACCGGGCTGAGATCCCGTGAAAGAGCGCGACATTGATAAGGCCGGCGCCGAAGCCGAGCGAGAGGAGACCTACGGCCACGCGCCACCATTCGGTTCCGGCAGGGGGAGTCACTGCGGCGAGAAAGAGGAGGGCGGCGGAGGCGAGCAGACAGCCGCTGACGACGAGGACGGTAAGGCCGCGCCGGGCGAGGAGGAAGTCGGCGAAGCGGGTAGCGGCAATGATGCCGATCGCAAGACTGAGGAAGTAGTTGCCGACCGCAACGAATTGGGCGGGGTCGCGATGGTAGCCCCAGGCGGGAAGAATAGCGCCGAGGAGGGCGAGCAGGAAGCCGGAGAGAAGGAAGCCCGCTAGTGCCCGGCCGCCGCGGGACACACTTCGGGAGTTGGCGGCGATGTTCACGTTATTCGATTGTAATGCCAAGGCGAGCTTTGGCTCGTCTTGTGAGTACATCTACATGTATTGGGGAATGGGGATGCCCAGGATGTTTGCCGTGCGCTCGAGCTGGCGGCGGAAGAAATCCGTCATCCAAAGAAGGAACACCTTCTTTTCGCGATTCTCTTCGTGAAGGATGGGATAGTGCTCGTAGAAGTTGCTGAAGGTCTGGGCGAGCTGGAAGGCGTAGCGCGCGACGTGCGAAGGTTCGCCCGCGGCCAGCGCGCTGGACAGCGCGGCGTCGGTTTTGGAGGCGGCCAGCAGAATTTGCCAGAAGTCTTCCGATTCCAGCTGGCGGGCCATGGCCTCCGGACTGAGCTCGGCGTCGAAATTGGGAAGCACCTCGCCGCGTTCTTCGAGCTTCTTCAGGACCTTGTTGGCCCGGACGGCTGTGTACTGCACGTAGGGGCCGGTCTCGCCCACAAACGCGAGCGCTTCCTGAAGATCGAAGGCGATCACGGTGTTTCGCGTGAACTTGAGGAGGAAGTAGCGCAGAGCGCCGATCGCGATCTGGGTGGCGGATTGGCGGTTCTGCGCCGCGTCTGCATCGGGATTGCGAGACGCGACTTCTTCGAGCGCCTTGGCGATCAAAGTATCGATGAGGTCGTCGGCCTTGACGCCGAGGCCTTTGCGTCCTGAGACTTCGACGTACGGGCGCTTGCGGTCTTCCTCGGAGAGCGCGATTCCCAGGTCGGCGCAGCAGCGAGGAGAGAGCGCCACCATCTCGTAATTGAAGTGGGTGGAACGATCGGCCTGTTCGTTGTATCCGAGCGCGCGCAGGCCCGCTACGACCACGTCCTGGAGGTAGGACTGGCGGGTATCGATCACGTTGTAGACGCGGAAGCCGTGCCCGAACTGCTGGCCGGATTCGGTGGGTTGGTCGGTGGAAACCCAGACTACGCGGCCGTCTTCGTATTTGCTCCAAGGGCTGTAGTAGAAATCCTTACCGAGCAGGCCAAACTTCCAGAGCTGGTAGGCGATGTCCTTGCCCGTGTAGACGACCGTGCCATCGGAGCGGACGATGACTTTGCCGTCCTCGGAAAGGCCCGGCATGACCCAGCAGCCCTTCAGCTTGCCTTCGGTCTCATAGTAGATGGCGTTGCGCTGCTTGAGGAGCTCGAAAGCGGCGGCCCAGAAGTGGAGGTGCAGAATTTCGCTTTCACGGGGGAGGACGTCGTACTCGATGCCGATGCGCAGCATGGTGGCGAGATGCGCGCGGACAATTGCATCGGCGACGACGTGCGCCAGCTCCGCCGCATCGCCCTCGCCGGATTCGATGGCGTGCAGCATTTTGCCGCGCCACTCGAGGGCCTCGGGATGGTCCTTGTAGTGCTGCGAGATTTTCGCGTACAGATCCCAGCAATAGTAATCGAAGCGGACGGTGGGGTCGGCGATCAGCCCCTTTACATCGCCCGCGGTCTTGTTCTCCAGGTGATAGAAGCCGACGACGACGTCGGCAACCTGGACGCCGGTGTTGTCGATGTAATTCTGCACCTCCACCTGATAGCCGCCGGCGCGCAGCATGCGGACGAAGGTGTCGCCCAACACCGCGTTGCGCAGGTGCCCGATGTGCGCCGCCTTGTTGGGATTAATATTGGTGTGCTCGACGATGATCTTCTCGCCGTGCCCTTCGGGCTCGTCGCTATCGCCGCGAAGGAGGGCCGTGCCGTACGCGCCGCGGTCGAGCCGGATGTTGATGTAGCCGTTGCCCGCCACTTCCATCGATGCTACGCCGGGGACCGGACCGACCTCGGCCGCCAACTCGGCCGCAATCTTTTTGGGGGCTTGTCGAAGCTGCTTGGCGAGTTGGAAGGCGGCGGGGATGGCGAGTTCGCCGAAATCGCTCTGCCGCGGCTGTTCAATGCTGACAGCCAGATCAACGCCGTATCGGGCTTGAATATGCGCGTGGAAAGCGCGCGAAAGCTGCTTTTCGATGGAGTGGAACACGGGAGACTACGAGTATAACGTAGGTCAGATTTCGTACTCGGGAGCTTTGACCTGACGACCGAAGCTGATGCGGTCCCAGATGCGCTCGTGGACGTAATAGACGGCAATTTTGACGACCATGTCGGCGAGACCGGCGATCAGGGACGGCCCGGGTTTGCCGGTTAGGACGTAGACGATGAGGCTGGTGGCGGTGGACCCGAGGATCCGGTAGCTGACTGCCTTGACGATGCTGCGGGAAGTACTCTCCATGGTCCCTGCCTGAATGCATTCTACCATACCCGATAAAGATTACGGTGATTGAAATAAAGCGGGGTACTGTAGAGGTGTGAAAAGTAGTTCTGGTGGGCGGATGGTGAAGGGGGCACACGGATCTTAGGTGGCGGGGCGCGGCTCAAGAACACTATAAGCCTTTTGCTTTGTGAGTTGTGCGGTTCACACGTGGCGCTCTACGCCGCCTTCGCGACGTCGATCACCAAGCGCTTGCCGAGAGCGGATAGTGCGGCTTCGATGTCTTCGAACCGTGAACGCCGGCGAACGTCCATTACGCGAGCGACACGAGGGCCATCCCAGTTCAAGCGTTGTGCCAGTGCGTCCTGTGGGACTCGTCGCGCTTTCATTGCCTCATATACGGAAAGCTTAGCCGTGACGAGCGATGGAAGGATGGTGGTACGCTGCGCCTTCGAGTCTCACTGAATGCTCCAGTATCCCGCACGAGTGCGGGCCTGCAGTTGTGGTCGACCTTTCACTTCCGCACGGAGGACGTGGAACAAACCCGCGGCATCGGGTTTTGGCTGGAACGTGACAATGTATTGCCAGTGGACCTCCTGGGCGACGGCCTGGATCGCGCTTTCCAGGGCGCTCTGTTTCAGAAAATCGAACGTCCGGCCGCCGCTGGTTTTGGATAACAGTGCGGCCACGTCGGTCGCCGAGCGGTGCTTCAGTTCAGTGAACACGTTCAGCAGGCTGCCTGGCACCCAATCGGGCGGCAAGACTTTCTCTTCCTCAGGCGAAGGGTACACCTTGCCTGGATTATTCTTTCTTAGCTCGGCCTTTTCTTCGTCACTCATCCGGTCCCAAATCGTCTTGGGCCGATTCGTGAATGGGTTCAGGAAGGCTGAATAAGTGAGCCAATAAATCGTGGTGTTCTGAAGTTGACCTTCTCTAAGCAAATCCGGGAGCGCCGTCTTGCTGGACCGGTCGCGGCGCTCGGCGATCACCAGCATGACACGACGGCGGGCGGGATCGCGGGCAGCCAGGCGATGCAGCGCGTCGGAGACTGCGTCCAGGAGGGCGCTGGCAGTCCCTTGGACGCGAAGGGATCGGAGTGCACGGCCCAATTGTCCGGAGTCCACCGTAAAATCCTGGGCCAGTCTGACGGTGTCGCTGAAGGACAGGATGGCTGTCTCCCCGGCGTCGGCAGCGAGCAGATCAGAAAACAGGCTTCCGCTGCCGCGCAACTTATCGAGATTGGCCGCGGAGTTTGCACTAGCCTGAATTACGACCGCCAGCGAAATCGGATTATTGAGCGTATCCACCTGTATCGCTTGCGGCACGTTGTTGTCGTAAAGGATCAGATCCTTCTCGGTGAGGCCGTCGATCAGCTGACCCTTGGCGTCGGTGACGGTGGTGGGCGCAACCACGAGTGGGACGGTGCTCTTGAATTGCGGCCACGCGGGACACACGGTCAGCACGAGGACGGCGAGGGCGCGCATTTGCACAAACAATGCACGTGCGATGCCACTGGCGCCGAGGAAATATTCCAAACTTTCTTCCAACACATTCGTACACTCTCCAGGAGGGCTTATGAAGGCACTGTGCTGTTTGTTGTGGGCAGCGGTCTGCGCCTGCTCAGCGGACGCGGATTTCGCTGGTTCGTGGACGCTAAAGGTCATCGCGTTCGGTGAGGAGGTATCTCCCGCCAAGGTCGAATTGAAGGTGGACGGCGGTAAGATGACCGGAACTCTGAATGAGTTGAAACTGGAGGGCACGGTTCAGGGCGATACTTTGAAATTCACGGGCACACGCCCGGATGGCAACCTGTTCGGGACATTCGAGGGACGGCTGATCAGCGGCGAACTAAGAGGAACGGCAAAGAGGGGCGACGAGACGTTCGAGTGGGTGGGCAGGCGCGCGAAGGTGGTGACGGTCACGCCGCAGACGCGCGTGTTCGAGCCCACGGTGTTCCATCGACTGTTTTCGGGCACGATCGCGCCGGCCTTGCACATCAATCCGGGCGACACGGTGCGCACCAGCACGGTGGACGCGGGTGGGCGAGATTCTAAAGGCGCGCGGCGGTCCAACGGTGGCAATCCGGAGACCGGGCCATTCTACGTGGAGAGCGCGATGCCTGGCGATACGCTGGTGGTCAAGCTCAATCGCGTCCGCCTGAATCGCGATTCGGCATTCAGCGGAAATCGGCTCACCAATGACGTGCTGGCTCCGGGCTACATCACCAATGCCAAGTACAACGACAGCTTCGATAGCGAGTGGAAGCTGAACCGCGATGAGGGATTCGCCATGCTGGCCAAGCCCTCCGAGCACCTGAAGAACTATCGTGTGAAACTCGCGCCCATGCTGGGGTGCGTGGCTGTGGCGCCTCCCGACAAGCAGGCGTTTCGCACCGGGTGGCTGGGCTCGTACGGTGGAAACATGGATTACAATGGCCTCCGCGAAGGCGTCACGCTGTACCTGCCGGTATATCAGGAGGGTGCGCTCCTGTTCGTCGGCGATGGTCACGCGGCGCAGGGCGATGGCGAACTGACGGGCGATGCGCTGGAGACGTCCATGGACGTGGAGTTCACGGTGGATCTGGTGCGCGGGCAGAGCACCGGCGGGCCCCGTGCGGAGAGCGACGAATTCATTATGGCGATGGGCATCGCCAACTCGCTGCCCGACGCCGTTCGCCAGGCGACCACGCAACTGGCGCGGTGGCTGGAGCGCGACTACCACCTGACTGCGAACGAATCGGCCATCGTGCTGGGAACGGCAATGCGTTACGATGTGGCAGAATTGGTGGACCCGCAAGTCAACGTGGTCGCGAAGGTGAGCAAGGCGGCGCTGGCGGGGCTAACGAAGTAGTTGCCAATATACTGACGGACCAGGAGAAAAAGATGGAAGCCACAGCAGCCGTACAATCACCGCCGCCGCAGGCGATCGTGATGCAGATGATGTTTGGAGCCTGGGTCACGAAGGTGATCGCGGAATCCACTCGAATGGGCGTGCCCGATCTCGTCCAGCAGCACGGTCCCATGAGCGCGGCCGAAATAGTCGCGAGCGGCGTCAGCGCTGTGCCAGATGCGCTGGAGCGACTGCTGCGCGCGTGCGCCAGCCTGGGAATCTTCACCGAGGACGCGGCGGGAAAATTCGGGCCCACTCCCCTTTCCGAGGTGTTGACCTCGAATTCACCGGGTTCGGTGAAAAAGCTGGTGGAAGCGGTCGGCGGGCCGTGGTATCGCGGATACGCGGAACTTCTCGACGCGGTCCGAACCGGACAGCCTCAGGCACGGAATGTCTTCGGAATGGAATGGTGGGACTACCTAAATGCGAATCCGAAGGAGTTGGAAAACTTCGCTGAGGCCATGAAGGCTAACAGCCATAGGTCACTGCTTGGCGTGCTGGAGTTCTGCGACTTTTCCAGTGCCGTGAGAGTCGCGGACATCGCGGGCGGATACGGCCACTTAGCGGTCGCACTGCTGGAAAAGTACCCCCACTTACAAGGTACGGTGATGGACGTCCCGGAGCTGATTCCGCTCGCGAAGGAGCGTTTCCCGGTGAACGATCCGGCGGTTGCGAGCCGGCTGGAATACGTCGGCGGGAATATGTTTGAATCGGTGCCGGCGGCGGACGTCTATATCATGAAGCACATCATTCACGATTGGGACGATGAGAAGTGTGTCCGGCTGCTTGAGAATTGCCGGCAAAGCATGCGGGGCGATGGCCGGCTGATTTGTGTCGATGCGGTCCTTCCTCCGATGGGAGACGCGGCCGGGACTCCGGCCAAACTCCTGGACCTGTTGATGTTGATCTTTATTACTGGCAAGGAGAGGACTCGGGAGCAGTGGGCCCGATTGTATGGAGCGGCTGGATTCGAGATTCGGAGCATTACTCCCATCAACGATAATTTCGGGACCTGTATCGTGGAGGGAGTCAAGCGCGGCTAAGCCGCTCAAGGCGGAACAGGCTTAGGTCTAATCGCCGGCAGCCGCCTTCCATCGCAAAATCTGCCATGATCTCGCCGATCACGGTGGCGAACTTGAAGCCGTGGCCGGAAAACCCGGTGGCGATGGAGACCTGAGGGAATTCGGGGTGGAGGTCGAGGAGGAAGTGCTCGTCGGGCGAGTTGGTGAAGAGACACGTCTTCATGGCGAGCGTGGGTCCGTTGGCCTCCGGGAAGTAGCGCGCGATGCCCACGCGGAGCAGGGCTTCGTCCTCGCGATCGCAGTCCCGATTCATACGGTTGGGATCCACCTGTTCACCGCGGTGGTGGTACCGGCCGAGTTTGAAGCCGGGGACACCGTAGATGGGGAAGCCGTAGTAGTGCCCCTCGGGGGCCTGCATATTGAAGATGGGGAATGCGTCGGGCGTGAAGCGCTCGGGCCGTAGCGGCTGGGTCCAGATCATGACTTGCCGCTCCGGGACTGCGAGCGGCTTCAACATCGGGACGGCTTCCGCGGCCCATGCTCCGGCAGTGATTACGAGGCGATCGGCGCGATAGTTATCCCGATCCGTCCGCACCTCAACTCCATCGCCTTCCGCGCGCCACTCGATCACGCGTTCGCAGCCGTGGACTTCAGCGCCGAGCGCCTGCGCCGCGTTTATGTGCGTGACGATGGAGCGCTCGGGCAGGACGAAGCCGCCATCGGCCTGATAGACCGCCACCATTTCCGGCGGGAGGCGGTAGCCGGGGAAGCGACGGGACACCTCGGCGGCGTCGAGCCTCTCGTGCGGAATCCCGTGCTCACGGCACGATCGCAGACTGCCGGTCACCATGGTTCCATTCGGCGGACCGATGTCCATTCCGCCGGTGATGAAGAGCAGACGCTCGCCGGCGATCTGTTCCACTTCGCGCCACAGTTCGTAGGCACGCCGCAACAACGGGACGTAGGACGGATGCTCCGCGTAGGCAAGCCGAATAATGCGCGTGACGCCGTGCGAGGAGCCGAGATCATGGCCGAGCGAAAACTGCTCGATACCGAGCACGCGTTGCCCGCGCCTGGCCAGATGGTACAGAGCGGCGCTGCCCATCCCGCCGACGCCGAGAACGATCGCTTGATAACGGTTCATTGGTTGAGGAGGATCTTGCGGTAGGTGGTCACGCCCTCTCTGATTTCGATTCTGTCCGTGGATTGGCGGCCGTTTTTTTCGATGGTCACGGTGTAAGTGCCGGGACCCAGGGCCAGGTTCGCCGGAGTAACTTGATCGATGCGCCGTCCGTTCACGCTGACTATCGCCCCCGCCGGTTCGCTGGTCAACATCAGTGTCCCGGTTGCGGCGCGAAGCGTGATCGGCGCCATCTCCAGTGGGCCTTCGCCCACCTGGATCTCACGGATCTCCATCTGATGACCCGGCGCCGTGATAGTCACCTTATGCCGGCCGCCGGATGCTTGCAGGGTGCAGGGCGTGGTGCACGAAATGGTTGGCTCGCCATCGAGGCGTGCGGTGGCTCCGGGCGGGTTGCTCACTACCACGACATCGCGCGGGGGGCCGGCTGTGTTTGGCGCGGAAGGTCGCGAGTCGGGCTGTTCGCGGGCCGCCTGCTGGGGACGTGGACCGAGCGCGCTGGGCTTGGCGTCACTAGCTGAGGATGGGGAGGGCGAAGGCGGCAACTCGGTCGAAGACGATGGGGGCGACGGCTGCGGGGGCGGAGTTTCTGCCGAAGCAGGTGGCGGGACCTGCGGTTCGACGGTCGGCAGGGCTTGCGGCTGAGCGCGAGGCGGCAGCAGCCACGGCGCGGCCTGCCATCCGATCAACGCCAGGGCGCCCGCGAGTACGAGCATGCCGACCAGAAACGGAATGAACCCGCCCTTGCGCTTCGCCGTCGTCGTGGCTGTGGCTTCGGTGCGGCGCGGGCAGCGCGGCGGTGGCAGCGTTCGGGAGGCTCCCGCGGGGTTCGGTGTGACCGGCGGCGCATCGCCCATGGTGGGCTCATTCAGCAACCCGGCACGCGGCATTAACTTCCAGCCCTTACTGGCGGAGCAGGCCTTTTCCAGAGCTTCGGCGAACTCCTGGCAGTTGCGATATCGTCCATCGGGACGCTTGGCCAGCCCCTTGCGCAGCACGCCTTCTATGGCCGTACTGAGCGTGGGGTTCAGGCGGCGCGGGGCGGCCGGCTCTTCGGCGACGATTTTGTAGACCACCGTAGTCAGATGCTCGCCTGTGTACGGCTTCTCGCCGGTGAGCATCTCGTACGCGATCACGCCGAGCGAAAACTGATCGCTGCGGCCGTCCACGGCCTGCCCCTGCACCTGCTCAGGAGACATGTAATGCGGGGTGCCCACGATGGACCCGGTCATGGTGAACTGCTCAGACGCGGTGATCTTGGCGATGCCGAAGTCGGTGATCTTAGAGGTGCCGTCGGCAGTGACCATGATATTCGCCGGCTTGATGTCGCGGTGCACGATGCCCTTGGAATGGGCGTAGTCAAGTGCGACCGCAGTCTGGCCCAGGATGCTGAACATGCGGTCCGGCGGGAGGGCTGAGCCGGAAAGCATCTGTTCGAGGGTTGGGCCGTCAACGAATTCCATCGCGATATAGGCGAGGCCTTCCTGTTGATCGACGTCGTAGATGGTGACGATGCCAGGGTGCGAGAGGATACCGGCCGATCGCGCTTCACGGAAGAGGCGTTCGCGCATGCGCTCCAGCTCCTCGGGCTTGCGCGTCGGGGCGAACTGGATGGTCTTAATCGCCACCGGACGGCCGATATTGGGGTCGATGGCGTGATAGACGACGCCCATCGCACCGCGGCCGAGTTCCCGCACGATTTTGTAGCGACCGATCCGGTCCATCCCGTTCTATGGTACCGCTGGCAATCTTGCTTCCGGCGGAAAGGGATGCAAGGAACAGCGCCGGCAGCAGAATTGGCAGCGGTACCATAGGAAAAATGCTGAACTTACGTCGCGCAATCCGCTGCGCCGTCTGGGCGACGGCAACCCTGGCTGCTCATGCGCAGGTGATGAATCCAGCGCTGTGGAGCGGCCTGAAGTACCGTATGATCGGACCGGAGCGCGGCGGCCGCGTTACCGCTGTGACCGGGGTGCCGACGCAGCCCAATACGTTCTATATGGGGTCGACCGGGGGCGGCGTGTGGAAGACCACCGACGCGGGCCATGCCTGGGTCAACATCTCGGACGGCCAGATCCCGGTGGGTTCGATGGGCGCGGTGGAAGTCTCCCTATCGAATCCAGACGTGATCTACGCCGGCACGGGCTCGTCCAAAATACGCAGCAATGTTTCGATCGGCCGCGGCATCTACAAATCGACGGACGCGGGGCGGAAGTGGACCTTCGCGGGCTTGCGCGATGTCGGTCAAATCTCGACCGTGCGCGTGCATCCGGCGAATCCCGACCTGGTGTATGTCGCGGCACTGGGCAATCCATTCGTCGATAGCAAGGAGCGTGGCATCTATCGATCCAGCGACGGCGGCAAGACGTGGAAGCAGATTCTTTTCGTCTCCGAGAGCGCCGGCGCCGCCGACCTGGAGATTCAACCGGGCTCGCCCAATGTGCTCTTTGCCTGCATGTGGCACGGGCAGCGCAAGCCGTGGACCATCATCAGCGGCGCGCGCGAAGGCGGCATCTACAAAAGCACCGATGGCGGCGATACCTGGACCAAACTCGGCGGCGGACTGCCGAACGAACTCTTCGGACGGAGCAACGTCGCGCTCTCGGCGGCGATGCCGAATCGGATCTACGCGCTGATCGAGGCGAAGCCCGGGTCGGGGCTTTATCGGAGCGAGGACGCGGGGGCCAGTTGGTCCCTCATCAACGGGAGTCCCAACCTGATCACGCGACCGTTTTACTACACCACGCTCGGCGTCGATCCGAACGATGCGAATCTGTTGTTCATCGGTAACGAGGGCTGGTTCAAGAGCGTGGACGGCGGCAAGTCTTTTCGACCCTCGCCGGCGCCACATGGCGATCATCACGATATCTGGATCAATCCACGCAACTCGCAGCTCATGATCCAATCCAACGACGGCGGCGCGAACGTGTCGCTGGATGGGGGCCGCACGTGGAGCGTGCAGAGTAATCAGCCTACGGCGGAGATCTACCAGGTCGCGGTGGACGATCAGTATCCGTACCGCGTCTACGGCGCCCAGCAGGACAACACCACGGTCATCGTGCCCAGCCTGCCGCTCGGCAACGGACAGGATTTTCGCACCGGACCGGGCTGTGAGACCGGACCCATCATTCCGGATGTCTCACATCCCGAGATTGTCTACGGAAGTTGCAAGGGGCAATTCACCCGGCAGGATCTGAATACCAGCAATGAGACGCGCTACTGGGTGGGCGCCCAGTCGCTATACGGCAACGCGGGGCCGGACCTTATCTACCGGTTCCAGCGCGTCTCGCCGATGGAGGTGTCGCCGCACGATACGAAGGTAGTCTACTACGGGTCGCAGTACGTGCATCGAACGCGCGATGGCGGGGTGCACTGGGAGCGCATCAGCCCGGACCTGACGGCGAAACCCGAGGGGACGCAGGGCGCGAGCGGCGAACCGATCACGCGGGACGCTACGGGTGAGGAGGTGTACAGCACCCTGTACTCGATCCGCGAATCGCCTGTGCAGAAGGGCGTGATCTGGGCGGGGTCCAACGATGGGCCGATTCACGTGTCGCGCGACGATGGCAAGACGTGGACCAACGTCACGCCGAAGGGCCTGCCGACGGGTGCGCGCGTGCAGAACCTGGAGCCGAGTCCGCATAAGGCGGCGACCGCGTACGCCGCAATTTACCGTTTCCTGCTGGGCGATTTCGCGCCGTATATTTATCGCACAGACGATTTTGGCAAGACGTGGACGCTGCTCACGGACGGGAAGAACGGCATCGCCGCTGACGAGCCCACGCGCGTGGTGCGCGAGGACCCGGATCGCGCCGGACTGCTTTACGCGGGGACGGAATTCGGGATGTACATTTCGTTCGATAACGGCGCGCACTGGCAATCGTTCCAACTCGATCTGCCCAACACCCCGGTCACCGATATCAAGATCGCGCACAAGGACCTGATTCTGGCGACGCAGGGCCGGAGCTTCTGGATCCTCGACAATTTGACACCGCTGCACCAGATCGACGAGAAAGTGACGAGTTCAGCGGCGACGCTATTCAGTCCGCGCGAGGCGGTGCGAACAGGCGGGCGCGGCGGCGGGCGCGGGTCGGCGCTTCAATATCCCCTGAACGGTGCGCAGATCGATTACTACCTCGCAACACCGCCCGCGGGCGACCTGGTGATGGAGGTGATCGATGCGTCGGGCAAGGTGGTCCGCCGGTTCAGCAGCGCGACCGGCACCGGGCCGGAAGCCCCCGTGGCTGCCGATGCCGACGTCGCTGCCGCCGACGATGCGGGTGAAGGCGGATTTCGCATTCGCAGCGGTCCGACGCGGCTCGACAAGACGGCCGGGCTCCACCGGTTCACGTGGGATCTACGCTATCCCGGCGCCTGGATGAACGCCAATCGGCCGGAGGGTCCAAACGGTCCCACGGCGGCGCCGGGCAAGTATTCGGTGCGGCTGACCACGGAGGCTTGGACCTACGTCAAGCCGTTCACGGTCATCGAAGATCCGCGCGTGACCAAATCGGGCGTGACTACAGCAGACCTGATCGAGCAGCTCGATCACAATCTTCGCGTGCTGGCGCTGGTGAGCGACGTGAATCGAGCGGTGGCGCGGGTGCGTGCCGGCCAGGCGAGTCTGCGGGGCAATGCGGCAGAGGCCCAAAAGCTGGCGAAGCTGAATGAATTGGCGTCACATTTGATTACGCCATCGATCCGGTATAGTAAGCCCGAGTTACAGACGCATATCACTTATTTGTATAGCTTGACATCGGCCACAGACCAGAAGATCGGGCAGGATGCTGTGGACCGGTATACGGAGTTGCGCAAGGAGCTGGATCAGCGGGTGGCGGAGTTGAACTCGATCTTGGGCGCGGAGAAGTAGGTCAGACGAATGAGCTCACTCTGACCGTCGCCGTAAGGCGAGAACGGGACGCTCGGAATCGACAATCGGCTTGCTGCATTCGATGCGGACGCGCTTACTGCCCGCCTGAAATTCAACTATGTTGCCGCGGATGTAGCCGGCCTGGACCCAGCCGGTCGATCTCCCAATCGCATTGTTGGCCGGGAGTGGGTACGAAATGATGGAGTACAAACCCTCCCCGGGAACTTGCACATCCATCGTGTGGGCATGGCCATACTTGAGCAGCCCGGCCAACTGCCCATCCACGTAGACCTTGGGGTCCGATTGCCGGATCCGGGCCACTACGCTGCTTGCCCGCCAGGCGTCTAGCATGCTCACAAATTCGTCGTAGAGCCGGTTCACGACGCGGACGATCCGGAAATCGGAATTGCCGCCGCTCTGCTCCATGCCGATCGCCAGCGCGGCGGTCGCGATGGCAATCGCCAGCACCCATCGCAAGGGGCGGGCGAATCGTGGCCGTTCGGCTCGCGGAAACTGAGCTCGCAGGCCCTGCCGCAAAGATTGCGACGGCACGGGTGCTTCCCAGGTATTCAACAATCGATCGAGCTCAGCGTCATTCATAAAGTCCGCTCCGTTCGCGGCGCGTAGAGCACCAGGGTTTCTCTCAACGTGGCGCGCGCCCGCTGCAGGCGCGACTTTACGGCCCCGACTTCCAACTGCGTAATCTCCGCGATTTCCGCCAGCGACAGTTGCTCGTAGTGCGCCAGGAGCAGCACCTCGCGCTGCGTCTCGGGAAGGCCGGCAATAGCATCCGCGACGGCCTCCGCCATTTCGCCGCGCAGCGCGTCGGTTTCGGGCGTGCGACGCTCCGTCCATTCCGCCGGCAGACCTTCTTTGCGCCGCAGGCGATTCAGCGCCTGGTTGCGGACTGCGCCGAAGAGGTAGGTGCGCAGCGGCGTCCGCGCCGGATCGAAGCTGCACCCCGGACGCAGCAGCGCCAGGAAGCACTCCTGTACGATGTCCTCGGCATCGGCCACCGAGCCCATAAGCCGCCACGCGAAACGGAAGAGAGGAAGGTGGTGATCGTCAAAGAGCCGCAGAAACGCTGCTTCCTTGCCGCGGCGGGCGTCGCGGAGAGCGTGCTCAGGCGCCGTTCCCATGTCTGAAGAGTATTACCGGGAAGCAGCAAAAGGAATCGCCATCGAACGGTCTATTCCAAAGTGCGCCGGGGTCCACCCTGTGGTCGGACAGACATCAAGCTATCAAACCACTGGGAACCTGGACCCTGCCGTGAACAAGCTGCCTCTTCGATTGTCAGTTCCCGCCGGTCGCCGCGGCAGGCTCGGCCGGTAGCGATACCCTGTTCCAATCCGGGGGCTCGACACCCAGCAGATTGTGCACAAAGTAATCCTGCAGGTAGTGCTGCGTCGCGAGCACCCCTACTCCGTGATTCTGGCCGGGGATGTACAACATATCGAAATGCTTATTCGCCTTGACCAGCGCATTAACCACCTGTAGCGACGAGGTGGGGTCCACGTTACTATCCATTTCTCCGATGATGATCAGCGCCTTGCCTTGCAATCGGTACGCATTGTCCACATTAGAGGACGCGGCGTACTGCGGTCCCAGCGGCCAACTCATCCACTGCTCGTTCCACCAGATCTTGTCCATGCGGTTATCGTGACAGCCGCTGTTGGTCACCACTACTTTGTAAAACTCGGGATGGAACAGGACGCCCCCGAGCGAGTTCTGCCCGCCGGCTGAGGTGCCGTAGATACCGACGCGGCTGATGTCGTAGTAAGGGTACTTTGCGGCAGCCGCCTTGTGCCAGAGAATGCGATCCGGAAAACCGGCGTCGCCCAGGTTTTTGAACGCGACGTCGTGAAACGCCTTGGAGCGGTTGCTGGTGCCCATGCCATCGATCTGCACTACGATGAAGCCGAGTTCGGCCAGCGCCTGCGTGCCGGAGACCGGGGTGAAACTCTTGGGGACGAAGGAGCCTTGTGGTCCGGCGTAGATCTGTTCGATCACGGGATACTTCTTATTCGGGTCGAAGTTGAGGGGGCGCACGATCGTACCCCAGATATCGGTCTTGCCGTCGCGCGCCTTGGCCACGAAGACTTCGGGGAAGCGGAAGCCACCCGCGAGCAGCGCCGACGCGTCGGCCTTCTCCAGGTCCAACACGACCTTCCGATCTTCCGTGCGGCGAAGCTCTGACGTGGTCGGCAGGTCGACGCGCGACCACGTGTCGACGTAATACTTCCGGTCGGGCGAGAACGTGAGGGTGTGGTTGCCATCAGCGTCGGTGAGCTTAGTCAGGCCGGTGCCATCGAAATTGATGCGGTAATAGTGAGTGAAGTAGGGATCCTGGCCGGGGTTCATTCCGCCGGCCTGGAACCAGATCTGACGGCTGGCTTCATCCACGCGATCGACGAACCGGACCACCCAGTCACCCTTGGTGATCTGGTTTTTCACCTTGCCGGTGATGCCGTCGTAGAGATACAGGTGCTCCCAGCCATCGCGCTCGGAGGCCCAGATAATCTCCTTGCCATCGTTGACGTCGAAGCGATAACGTCGACCGCCGGAGAGGCCCTCGGCCAGCGTGTTGTAGTAGATGAACGTCTTGCTTTCTTCGTTGATCAGCGCGCGCGCCTGCCCGGTGCGGGCATCCACTTCGATGACGCGATATGCCTGGTGGCCGCGCTGATTGTATTCGAAGGTGAAGGCGCGGCCGTCTTTCCACCAGACCGGCGGCGTGAGGTTGTAGGCGTTCGGGAAAAGCGCGTGATCGATCTCGATTTGAGTCTTGGTATCGATGTCGAAGAGCGCGGGGACGGCGATGTCGAGCGCGTCACCGGGTTTGCGATAGAGGATCGAGCTGTGCTTGGGCTGTAGCTGATCCAGGGGCGAAGATTCGATGTAGTGGACCTGGCGATCGTAGCCCGGCCGCGTGTGGTAAGCCACCAGCTTCTTCGAATCGGGCGACCAGGCCACGGATCGCAGTGTGTAGTAGTTTCCTTCGGAACCATCGAAGCTCAGTGGCTTGGCCGGCTCATTTTTACCAGCTGGCCGGAGGAATACGTTGAAGTTTTCGATGACGGCTTCCCATTTTCCGTCGAACGACGCGCAGATCGGCGGGGCCTCGGGAGCGGCCTGCGCCGGAGTTGCCGCCGCAGCGGCACCGCGGCCGCCACGTCCTTGCCCGCGATTCTGAGCCTGCGCGCGCGGTGCGCAGCCGCTTTGGCCGCGGCCGAAACCGCCACCGCCGCCGCCGCCGGCGCCCTGTTGTGGGGGAGGTGCCTGGTATTCCAGGCCATCCACCGGGTCGCCGCCGGTCATTTCCGGAGCGCTGAGCAGGTCGTCTTCCGGCGCGCCGCCGCGGGCTCCGCGACCTCCCGCGGTTTGCGGTAAGGCTTCACCTTTCGTACAGGCGTAATCGCTAAGCGTGCACTTCCACAGGAAGCCCGCCGCTCCGAACTGAATGGCATGCTCGTTGTCAAGGAACGTAAGCGCTCCTGGCACGGGACCGGTCGCTCCCCGCCCAGCACCACCGCCGCCGCGTCCACCCGGGACCGGCGCGAACGGCAGCGTCAGGCCAGTGTAGTGGCCGCCCGACGCGGTCGAGATAGCTGCCGCAAGTTTGTCGTGATCGAAGGCGGGCTTTTTCGTGGCGGTGGCAGCGTCCACGAGAACGAACTCGGTGCCGCCCTTGACGGATTTGGAATACCAGAGGTGGCCGGAATCTCCAATCCAGTTGGGGGTGTTGGGCAGATTGACAACCATGCCTCGGGCCTTGGCTTGGAGGCCTTGGCCACGTTGGTAGTCGGCCAAGGTCCCCTGGGCGAAGAACAGGCTGGGGAAGAAGACTGCGAACGCCATGGCGCTCAGCGTTGTAAGCGATCTCATAGATTGCCTCCTGCGTGTGTAAAGGACAGTATATACAAGGCGGAGGCCGGGCGGGTTACTGAATCCAGTTGCGGACGATAGTGATGGCGGCGGGTGCTGCCGCCGTGGCGGGCCTCGCGACCGTGGGCACAAGGACCGTCGCGGCTCCTGGCGCGTAGACTATCGTTTTTGATGCGGCCGAAAACGCCGCTATCTGGAAGGCGGCGGCAGCGGCGGCGACAGTCCTTACCGGCCCGCTAACCCGATAAGGAGTACCGCTGCGACGCAGCGTCACCGGGTCGAACGCCTGGGCCATCACGTTGCGGTCCTGAATGAACAACAGGTGCCCCTGCGCGTAGATTGCCCCGGACTCCACCGGCATGATCGGCGTACTGCGTTCCGAGGCCACCGACCTTGCATAGAGAACGTGCCCGTCGGACCTGGAACTGGCCGCCACGTAAATGAACTGGCGCCCGTCGGGCATCCACTGCGGCATCATGTGCCGCGCTTCGCCCGCGGCAGGGTTCGGTTGTGTGACACGCTCCAGCGCTCCGCCGGTATCCCGCACGTGAAACAGTCCGTCGCCGATCTGCCCTATCAGGATGTCACCCGTGGTGCTCCAGGCGCCCGCGATGTTGGTGTTGACAGCGCATAGCACCTGCGGAACGCCACCCGCCACCGGCACCTTCTTCAGCTTTCCGCCCGCGGTGAAGGCCAGCCATCGGCCGTCGGGGCTCCAGAAGGGCGTGCCCGCGGCCTCGGTACCCTCGATGTAACTCTCCTGGTCGGTATCGAGATTGCGCACAAAGATGCGGTTACTGGCGACGAAAGCCAGGCGCCGGCCCTCCGGTGAGAGACTCATGCGGTTCACCGCCCCTACTCCTGGTACCACCATTTGCGAGACAGTCCGGCGGTCACCGAAGGTTAGAAGGACTGCGAACAGGGCCACCGCCAGCGCGATGCTCGCCACCACCATCCACCTCCGGGACGGTATCGGCAAGCGCCAAACCGGTTTCGCCGCCGGAAGCACGCCTGCGTGAGTTTGCGGGGGCTCCTCGCGGCCGGTCTGCGCGATCTCCAGCGCGGCTTTCAGATCCCGCGCGGACTGCCACCGCTGCTCACGATCCTTCGCGACACACCGCTGTACGACGGGGCGGAGCAGGGCGGGCATTTTCACATCGTCGTCCGGAGTGCGGCTGCCGGTTAGCATCTCCCGGATCATCACGCCGAACGAGTAGATATCGCTGCAAGCATCGGCTTCGTGGCCGAGTAACTGCTCGGGCGCCATGTAGTTCGGAGTCCCAACGATCGACCCGGTCTGGGTGACGCCGCCGGCATGCGCCATCTTCGCCAGCCCGAAGTCCAGGACCTTCACGCCGGCTTCGGTGACTACGACGTTGGCCGGTTTAAGATCGCGGTGGACGATTCCCTTACGATGCGCAGCGTCGAGAGCCGATGCAATCGGGATCGCGATCGAGAGCGCTTCGCCGGGGGTGAGCGTGCCGCGCGCCTGCAAGCGCGCCTCCAGCGTCTCTCCCTCCAGCAGTTCCATGACGATCGCCGGTTGACCCGCGCAATCCTCCACCGAGTAGACCGTGCACACGTTCGGATGGTTCAGCGCCGAGGCGGTCCGAGCCTCCCGCTCAAAACGGCCGAGCGATATCGGGTCTGCGGCTAGTTCCGGGGACAGGAATTTGAGGGCGACCCGGCGGCCGAGCTTCAGGTCTTCAGCGAGATAGACGATGCCCATGCCGCCTCCGCCGAGGCGGTCAAGAATCCGGAAGTGGGACAAGGTCTGGCCGGTCAGGCTGGTGGTATCGAGTGCAATTCGTCCCGTCGTCTGCGACGCTTGCCGGTAGGCGACATCGGACTCGACCTCGCCCTTAAAGCGGTACCCGCGGCGCGCGACCGTTTCGATCCTCCGCGGGTACTCCGCCGATTCCCCGAGGGCATCTCTTAACCTCAGCACGGCAGCGTTAATTCCGTGGCTGATTTCGACTACGGTGTCGTTGGGCCAGAGCCGTTTGCGGATGTCCTCGCGGAGCACCACCTCGCCGGGATGCTCCAGCAGCATGAGCAACAAACGATAGGGCTGTTCCTGCAATCGCACCTTTTCGCCGCTGCGGCGCAGTTCGGCGGAGCGGACGTCCAGTTCAAAATCATCGAACCGATAAATACGGACGCCGCGGATGGTTCTGGTGGGCACGTCACTCTCCCCTGCCCGCTTTGACGATGCGGACACCACAAAAGTCCCGCGTGATTTTTGGAGGATTCACAGGTGATGCACAAATCACCGTTGGGGAATCGAGGTACGCGGCGCGAACCTCCACAATCGGCTCACACGCCCAAAGGCGCCGGCGGATTCCGTCGGCGCTCCCGGCAGGCTTCGGCCTGCCGGGTTTCAGGAGCGGAAAGGAGCGCGATGCTTTCAGCGGGGATGGTGATTGGATCGGCTTTGCTGATGACCGTGGTGGTTGAGGGCGAGGACGCCGTGCCTGCGGCGGCCTGGTCGAAGGCCCAATCCGTGGCGACCCACATCCTGGACAGCGCGGGTGTCCATGCGGTGTGGGGCGCGAGGACTGCCCCGCAAGCAACGCTCTTTCTCCGGCTATCGCAGACCCGGCCCTCCTCGCTGCACCCCGACGCGGCGGGCTATGCGGTTCTCTCGCCAGAAGGCCGCTACGCGGCGGTGTTTTTGCCCGGGGTTGCAAGAACCGCGGCGCAGACGGAAGTCGACGCCGGAACGGTGCTAGGCGCCATCATGGCCCACGAGATCGGCCACTTGCTTTTGGGGCCTGCGCATTCCGGCGGAGTGATGAGCGCCCGGTTAGACCGGCGGCAGATGCGGGCGGCGGAACGGGGCGAACTGCTGTTTCGCGGCGAAGACGCACGTCAAATACGGGGGACATTGACGGCACTTATTAAGTAACACTAACACTCGCGAGCCACTTACCGCTAGAATTAGTCGGAGTGACCCACTCACCTGATTCACTCCGGAAATCGGATGTCAAACGCTGGTGGAGGGTTTCGCTCCGGGCCAAAGGTGTGGCCGTGCTGGCCGTGCCGATGGCGGCGCTCTTCGCCGCGCTGTTTTCCATTTCCTGGGTGGAGGGCGACGTGCGCGGCGCGGACCAGTCCGTGGTCCACGCCTACGATACGCGGGCAGACCTGGTGCAACTGCAGAGCGGGCTGCTGGACGCGGAAACCGCGGTCACGGGTTACCTTGTTACTTCGCAGGATCGGTTCCTTACCGTACTCGATGCCGCACGCCGTGCCGTCGGCGAGTCGCAGGCGCGCCTCACCGCTGATATTGGCGCCGATCCCGACGGCCTCGCGGAGCTCAGCGAAATCCGCCGGTTGGTAGCCGACTCAATGGACCTGCTCGATCAGCTTCGACGGGCCTCGTCCGCGGGATTGATGGAGCGTGAAAAGGCCTCCATGGTGGACCTGCAGACGCGCATCTCACTTCTAAATCAGCGGCAGGAGCGGCTGTTCACGCAAGCACGCTACGAGCGCGACGTGGCGCGCCGCCGCCTCTTCCGTACGGTGTTGCTCTGCGGCATCCTGGGTCCGATCGGGGCGCTATCGATGCACCTGTTGATCGCGGGCCGTCTGGTCCGCCGGCTGAGGAGGGTGGAGGAAAACGCGCGCCGTCTGGCGCTTGGGCAGCCGCTGGAACCGGCTCCCGGCGGCACCGACGAAATTGCCGCGCTCGGCCGGCAATTGGAAAGCGCTGCGTATCTGCTGCGGGCGCGCGAACGAGACGTTCTCGAAAGTGAACGCCGCTACCGAGACCTGTTCGACCATGCGCCGGTGCCCTATGAAGAAACCGATCGCCAGGGCGCCATCCGCAGCTTCAACCAGGCCGAGTGCATTCTGGTGAAGCGCACACCGGAGCAGTTGACGGGCCGCCATGTGTGGGACTTCGTCGCGCCGGACCAGCAGGAGGCCATCCGCACCGCCATGATGGACCGGATCGCGCGCGGCGTGGAGAGCGGTCCCTTCGAATGCGAGTACCTGCTGGAAGATGGCTCCCGCATTAGTGTCGAGATTCGGGAAAAGCTGATCCGCAACGACGCCGGTGACGTGACCGGCACCGTTCGCTCCCTGCTGGATGTCACCGAGCGCAAGATGGCATCCATCGCGGCAAGGAAGGTGGAGCAGTATGCCCTGGAGCTGCGCAACAAGAACGAACTGCTGGCGCGCGCCCTGGAAGCGGCGCGGTCCGCCACCGTGGCCAAGAGCCGTTTTCTGGCCAGCGTCTCGCACGAGCTGCGGACGCCGCTCAACGGGATCATCGGCTTCAGCGAGCTTCTCTACGATCAAAAGATCGGTCCCCTGGCGAGCGAACAGCGGGATGTGCTCAATGATATCCTGACGAGCTCGCGTCATCTGCTGCAGCTCATCAATGACGTTCTGGACCTGTCCAAAGTGGAATCCGGGCGCATGGAATTCCGTCCGGAGCGGCATCGCATGCAGGAACTGGTCTATGAGGTACGCGACGTACTTCGACCGCTGGCCGAAAAGAAGAGCCTCGCCCTAACCGTGAATGTGCCGGCGGATCTGGTCGCAGAGATCGATGGCAGCCGCTACAAGCAGGTGCTATACAATTTCCTATCGAATGCCATCAAGTTTACGCCCGCCGGCGGCTCCGTCGACGTGCGGCTGGCGGCGGAGGGCGATGCCCGGTTCCGTCTGGAAGTGAAGGATACCGGGATCGGGATCACGGATGACGAAATGCCCCAGCTGTTTCAGGAGTTCGCGCAGTTGCCGCATAGCCGTAAAGCCGACCAGGGCACAGGCTTAGGGCTGGCGTTGACCCGCCTCATCGTGGAGGCCCAGGGTGGATCGGTGGGAGTGCGCAGCGCCCCAGGTCAGGGGAGCGTGTTTTTCGCGGTGCTTCCCCTCGCTGCCGCGAGCCGCGGGGCAACTTCTTAGTTTTGAATGAGTTTAGTCTTGTGTTACAGCGAACATAGGCTACAATGCACTAATGGCTGGCGAGCCGATACTGATTGTCGATGACACGCCCGTCAACCTGAAGTTGACCCGCATTCTGCTCATGAATGAGGGTTACAAAGTGCTCACCGCCGCCAGCGCGGAAGAGGCTTTGGACCTGCTTCGCAGCCATCACCCGCAACTCATCCTGGCGGATATCCAGTTGCCCGGCATTGACGGTCTGGAGATGACGCGCCGCATCAAGCAGGATCCCGCCACGCGCGATATCAAAGTAGTAGCGTTGACGGCCTTCGCCATGAAGGGCGACGAGCAGAAGGCAATGGACGCCGGCTGCGACGGGTACATCACCAAGCCGATCGATACGCGCAGCCTGGGGCGCCGCATTCGCGGTCATCTGGAAACAAGGTCGCCGGCAGCGGCTTCCAATGGCGACACCATCTCCGCCCCGGAAATGGACGAGTTGCGCCGCCGCTTCCTGGACGAGGGGCAGGAGCAATCCCGCCAATTGCTGCTGGATCTGGAGGGCGAGTTCGACGCATCCCTTGCCGCGCGCGTGGTTCACCAATGGATCGGCACTGGCGGACTGCTGGGCTACGAGGAGATCAGCCGTCTGTCCCGTGAGGTGGAGATGCTGCTGCGGGAGAAGCCCATCGACGCCGCGCAGGTGCGCGAATCCATGACGAACGTGGTGCTGGCGTTCAATCTTCCACATGAGGCGCGCGACACGCCGGTTCCCGAACCGATCCTGCAGGCGCTCTCGGGCAAGGTGGTGGCGGTAGTGGGGCTTCCCGAGCACGAATCGCAGCGGCTCAGCGTGGCTCTGGATCGCGTGCATGCGCTGCCCGTGTTCTTCGAGTTAAGCTCCATCCCGAGTGCGGCCGGCCTGGAGACTTGCGACCTGGTAGTCGCCTACGTTAGGCCAGAAACCTTGCAATCGGCGTGGCTGGACCCGTCATCTCCGGCGGCAGGGCTGCCGATTGTGTTCGTGGGAGAGCGCGACCATCTGCTGAGCCTGGAACCCGCGGTGCAAACCATGGCCCGAGAGTTACTCATGGATTCGTGGCAGCCAGGGGAGGCGCTGGTCCGGTTAAGCCTGGCCATGTCACGCCGTCCGGAGCACGCCGCCGTGTCCAGCGGTCCCACCCGACTAGTGATCGCCGATGGCGATAGCCGGGTGTGCTCGATGGTGCGTCGAGCCCTCGAGGATTGCGACGTGGAGTGCGAAGAAGCGAGCGACGGGCCCGCGGCCATCCAGGCAATTCGCGACCTCCGGCCGCAGATGGCGGTGATCGGCGTGGACTCCGCGGGAATGGACGGCTATGCCACCCTAAGGTGCATTCGCCAGGAAAACCTGCCCACGCGCGTGCTTCTATTGACCACGCGCCGGCATGAGAGCGACGTGATCCGCGGCTTCCACCTGGGTGCCGACGATTATATGGTCGCGCCGTTCAGCCCGTTGGAGCTGGCCGCCCGGCTACAACGCCTGCTGGCGCCATGAATTCCGGCTCGGAAATCGCCTGGCTCACGTTCTACGCCACGGCCCTGCTGCTGGTGCTGGCGATGCTGATCCTGGCGGTGCTCCTGTTCGTTCAGATTTCGCGCGGACGCGCGCGCAGGAAACAGACCGCCGAGTCTGAGGCCGCGCGTCCCATCCTGCAAGACGCCTTCGTTCCGTTCCTGGCGGGCGGCAAGGATGAAACAGCCATCCGCAAATACTTCGCATCTCAGCGCGAGGATGTAGTGGAGGCGCTGCTGCTGTTTCAACGGACCGTGGGCGGAAGCGCCCGCGATCGCCTGTGCCAGCTTGCGCTGGATCTGAAGCTCGTTCAGGAATGGCGCCAGGAGGCGGAGTCGCCCGACGTGGTTCGCCGTCGCCAGGGCCTGTCCCGGCTCGCGCTGGTCGGTACGTATGAGCCCTGCCGGGAGGTGGCGGGCGATCTGCTGGCGCGCGCTCTGAAAGATCCCGACGAAGAGGTGCGGCTGGCGGCGGCGCGCGGACTGGTGCAGGCCGGACAAACGGCGGACATTGAACGAGTCTTTTTGTTGGCGCTCGGCACCGATCCGCTCACCCGCATTGTGCTCACCGAGGACTTGCGCCGGCACGCTATGACGCTCTGCGCGCAAACCGCGCCACGGCTGCTAGGTTCCGGTACCCTGCACCAGATTCGTAGCCTGCTGGAAATTGTGGTGGCCTGGGAGCGAGCCATTCCACTCCAGCAGTTGTTGCCCCTGCTGGAGCATCGCGAGCGTGACGTCCGGGTCCTGGCGTTTCGGCTCGCCCCCCTGGCTCCTCCCGACCAACAGAACCATTCGTGCATCATCCAGGGGTTGAATGATGAGGACCTGGAGATCCGTACGCTGGCCGTGATCGCGGTGGACCGGATGAAAATCACGGACGCGCTGCCGAAGCTGGCGCTATGCATGCGTCGTGGGCCAATCGACGTGGCACGGCACGCTGCCGCCGCATTAGCCAACATGTCGCACACAGGATGGCGAACGCTGGAAGAACTGAGCACCGGCCCGGTTGCGGTAGCCGCTCAGGCCGCGCGCGAAGTGCTGGAGAAAAGGAAGGAACGCGCGTGATGCAATGGGCTCCCGACATTGTGGCCGCGATCCTGACGGCCGCCACGCTCTTCCTCTTCGTGATGGGCACGGGCGGACTGGTGGCGCTTTTCCGGGGAGCCGATGCGTTGCGCCGTCTGAAACGGGCGGCGACCACTGACTTCTCTGCTTTGCTGATGAAATCGCCGCTGGTGCCGGGAGTCTCGGTCGTGGTGGCGGCCCGCGACGCTACCCCTGAAGCGCGCGGCCTGGTCCGGCGGCTGCTGGATCTGCACTACGGGCGGCACGAGGTGGTGGTGGCGTTGGATGGTCCCTCGGATGCGGACCGCGACCGCTGGATCGAAGAGTTTCGTCTCGTGCGGGAGGGCCACAGTACGCGCGAGGATCTCCCCACCAAGCCAGTGCGCGGGTTCTACGTGTCGCGCGATCCCTTTCCAGCACAGTGGGATCCGAAGCTTGGAATTCACGTGACTTGAAGTCGCGGC
>JADMIO011113506.1_pt1 | contig 65379 bp, 68 predicted proteins | sample 8958161 | NCBI WGS metagenome assembly JADMIO01 (sample SAMN16585339, study PRJNA669376) | soil metagenome | isolation source: Crop rotation soil | place: USA: Cullars Rotation, Alabama | collected 2011
GCCAACGCCCCGCCGTTCGGCAACCGGTCGTTCCTGACGTCGGTGCCGTTCGACGATCCGTACCAGGGGCACGATCCGCACCCGGTCACCACCAACGCGAATACCGACTACGTGCCGTTCGGCACCTTCGGCACGATGAATCCCGGCATCAACTCGCCGCGCATCCAGTCGTGGAACGCGTCGGTTGAGAAGCAGATGGGCGCCAACTGGAGCGTCTCGGCGGCCTATCTCGGAAGCCACTCCGATCGGTTGTGGGCGCAGAAGGCGCTGAACCCCGCCGTCTACATGGGCCTCGGGCCGTGCACCATCCTGGGTGTCGCGTACCCGGTGTGTTCGACGACGGCGAATACGAACCAGCGCCGCGTGTTCAATACCATCAACCCGGCGGCGGGCGCGTTCATCGGCGCACTCGACGAGAACACCGACATCGGCTACCAGAACTACAAGGGCATGAAGTTGTCGGCTGTGCGCCGCGCGGGCAGAGGACTGTCGGTGAACGCTACCTACACGCTCGGCGTCTGCAGGGGCACGCCGACGGCGCTGACGTTCAACCAGGCGAGCGCCGGTTACTTGAAGCCGAACGACCCGTCGTTCGACGAGGGCTACTGCGATCAGGATTACCGTCATATCGCATCGACGACGCTCGGGTATCAGACGCCCGAGGTCGGCAAGGGAGTGGTGCGAACGATCGTGTCGAACTGGCGCGCCTCGGGCATCATCAGCGGGCACACGGGTGACAGGTTGAACATCACCACCGGCAGGGACATCGCGCTGACCGGCATCGGCACGACCGGCGCCAACCAGCAGCGGCCCAACCAGGTGAGCACGGATTACTACAAGAAGACGCTGACCACCTGGTTCAACTCCGCGGCATTCGCGCAACCGGATCCCGGCACGCTCGGGAACCTGAAGCGCAACGCGGTGGTGGGGCCGGCGTTCTGGAACGTCGATCTGGCGCTCTCGCGGCTGATTCCGCTTGGATCGACGCGGCGCATGGAACTCCGGCTGGAGTCGTTCAATCTGCTGAACCACTTCAACTGGGGCAATCCGCTGGTCAATTTCAACGCGGGCACGTTCGGCCGCATCACGACGCAGCAGGGTGCGCCGCGGATTATGCAGTTCGGCATCAAGTACGACTTCTAGGAGGGTGGGGATGAAGACCTTTATTGTGAGCGGCGTCGTTGGTCTCGCGTGCGCGGCGCTCGTGACCGTTTCCGTGTCCGCGCAGCGGGGCGGCGGCGGCGGTGGCGGTCGTGGCGGCGGCGGTCGCGGTGATGCCGCGGCGGCGCCCGCGCCATCGGGCCCGGACTATCCCGCGTGGGCGTACGCGATCACGCCGCCGGGAACACCCGCGGCACCCGCTCCGCCGGCAGACACGTCGGTGAAACACGTTCCCGGGACCGATCGTGCATTCACGATCGCGCAGATCGCCGATCTCCGCGGGCCGGCCGACTGGTTCCCCGAGGACCATCCGCAGATGCCGCCGATCGTCGCCGTCGGCCGTCAGCCGCAGGTGCGGTCGTGCTCGTACTGCCATTACCCGAATGGCAAGGGACGGCCGAGCAACGGCGGCGTCGCCGGCCAGCCGGTGTCGTACATCCTGAACACGTTGAACGACTTCAAGAACGACCTCCGGAAGCCGGGCGATCCGCGAAAGGTGAACGTCAACCAGATGATTGCCTTCGCGAAGGCGATGACGCCGGAGGAGATGCGGAGCGCCGCCGAGTACTTCTCATCGACGCCATGGACGCAGTGGGTGAGGGTCGTCGAGACGAAGATGGTCCCGAAGACGGAGGCGGAAGGCTCGATCTTCTTCAAGTCGAAGGAAGGCGGGATGGAGCCGATCGGCATGCGCGTCATCGAGACGCCGGAAAACGACGAACAGACCGAGCCGCTGCGCAACCCGCGGTCAGGCTTCATCGCCTACGTGCCCGAGGGCGCGATCAAGAAGGGCGAAGAGCTCGTCACGAAGGGGGGCAACGGAAAGACCGAGGCGTGCACGGTGTGCCACGGCGCCGACCTTCGCGGCATGGGCCCCGTGCCGGCCATCGCCGGACGGTCGCCGAGCTACCTCGCGCGGCAGCTCTACGACATGAAGGTGGGTGCTCGCCACGGCGAGTGGTCCGCGCTGATGAAGCCGGTCGTCGCGAAGCTGACCAACGAGGACATGGTCTACATCACCGCGTACGTCTCGTCGCGGCCGATGCCGCCGGCGCCGGGAAGCAAGGCGACCAATTAGGAGGCAGGGGTCAGGCGACGAATCAGACGCCGACTTCAGCGCAGAACGGTTGTGAGGCAATGAGCCGATCGGCAGCATGGCTGTCGATCGGCTTCGAGAAGTAGTAGCCCTGCGCGTACTCGCATCCGAGTGCGCGCAGGAGCGTCAGGTGTTCCTCCCGCTCGACCCCTTCCGCGACGACATTCATCGAGAAGTTGTGGGCGAGTCCGACGATGACGCGGACCATCTCCGCGCCGGCGGCGTCTTCGCCGATGCGGCTGACGAATGACCGATCCACCTTCACCGTGTTGACGTGCAGCTGGTGAAGGTAGCTGAGGGATGAATAGCCGGTCCCGAAGTCGTCCATGCTCCACTCGACGCCGAGCGCCTGCAGGCGGGCCAGCGTCTCGCGCGCCGACGTGAGATCGCTGATGCAGGCGCTCTCGGTGATTTCGAGCTTCAGGTGCGCCGGAGACAGTCCTGTCTCGCCGAGCACCTTTTCGACCTCGAATGCGAGGTTGCCGAGCGCCAGCTGCTGGCTCGAGATGTTGACGCAGATCGCCTCGGGCGCGTCCTCGCCGAACGTGCGGCGCCATTCCGCCATCTGGCGGCATGACTCGCGCAGCACGAGACGGCCTATCGGCACGATCAGTGCGGTGTCTTCGGCGGCCTCGATGAATTCCGCCGGTGGAACGATGCCGCGGGACGGATGCCGCCAGCGCACCAGCGACTCGAAGCCGACGATGCGTCCGCTGCCGATCGCCACGATCGGCTGGTAGTGGACGACGAACTCGTTCTGCTCGATTGCGTTGCGCAGGTCCGTTTCGAGCTGGAAACGCCGCACCGCGCGTTCGCGCATGACCGGGTCGAACAGCTCGCACGAGGAGTTCGGGTCGCTCTGTGCACGATGCAGCGCCGTCGTCGCGTCGCGGAGGATGCCTTCGGGTCCCGCGTATCCCGTCGTGCTGACGGCGATGCCGATCGTGACCGAAACGAAGACCTGTTGCCCGTCGATCTCGAAGGGCCGCTCGAGACCGCGCTGCAACCGTTCGCTGACGCGAACCGCATCGTTCGCATCGGTGATGTCGTCGAGGAGCGCCGTGAACTGGTCGGCGCCGTGTCGCGCCAGCGTTGCGCCGGCGTTGTCGCTCGTGACGGCGTCGGTGCACCGAAGGCTCGCCTGCAAACGCTGGGCGACGGCGACGAGCAGCCGATCCGTCGAGACGGGGCCAAGCGTGTCTCCGATGGCGGCGAGCCGATCCAGGCTGACGACAAGCAACGCGAACACGTAGCCGGCCCGGCGCTCGCTCCGCTTGACGGCGCGATCGAGCAGGTCGGCGAAGAGGACGTGGTTGGGCAGTCCCGTCAACGGATCGGACACTTTCGCGTTGGTGATGTCGGTCAGCGAGCCCGCCAGCCTGGTGGCGGCGCCGGCGGCGTTTCTGATCGCGGCACCACGGCACAGAACCCACCGGAACGTGCCGTCGCGGTGCAGCATGCGGTGCTCGCATTCGTATTGCCCGCCTGCGCCGGCGAGGTGCGCGGCGAGCGCCCCGTTTACGCGCGGCAGGTCATCGGCGTGCACACGGCCCAGCCATTCAGCGGGCGTGGTCCCGATCTCTGACGGCTCGTAGCCGAGCATCGCCTTCCAGCGCTCGGACCAGTAGACCTCGTTCGTCACGAGGTTCCAGTCCCACAGGCCGTCGTTGGCGCCCTGCATGGCGAGCGCGTAGCGCTCTTCGCTTTCATGCAGATCGTCGACGGCGTGTTTCAGCGTCAGGTGCGTGCCGATGCGCGCGAGCGCGACGGGGAAGTCGATTGGCTTGGTGACGTAGTCGTTCGCGCCGAGCCTGAGCGCTTCGACGACGTCGCTGCCGTTCGAACGCGCGGTCACCATGATCACCGGCAGCTGCGTGGAGGACTTGCTGCGCCGGACCGTCGTGAGCACGTCAAGCCCGCTTATCCCGGGCATCTCCACGTCGAGGAGCAGGAGGTCGAAGGGCTGCGATTCCACGAGTGCCAGGGCGTCGGCGCCATTGGCCGCAACCGTGACGTCGTAGCCTTTCAGCGTGAGGCGCCGTGACAGCACGTCGCGGTTCGCTTCGTTGTCGTCGACGACGAGGAGCGTCGCGCGCGTCGTCATTGCGGCACCCGCGCGAGGAGCTGTTCCATCTTCTCGAGGAGGCGGGGCAGCTGCACGGGTTTCGTATCGAAGTCGTCGCCGCCGGCGGCGAGCGCCTGTTCGCGATCGCTCAACATGGCGTGCGCGCTGAGCACGATGATCGGGATGCCGCGCGTCTCGAGGTCCTGCTTGAGCAGTGCCGTCGCCTGCCAGCCGTCGATGACCGGGAGGCCGAGGTCCATGAGGATCAGATCGGGCTTGCTGGCGCGTGCGACGGCCACCGCCTGCTGGCCGTCGATCGCGAGCAGCACGGTGTACTGCCGGCGTTCGAGCCGGCGCGCGAGCGCATCGCGGCTCGCGTCATTGTCTTCAACGATGAGAACGGTGGGCATCGACGGCGCGGTCAGGCAGGAATCGCTTCGTTGGCGGGATCCATCACCTCGATCGGCAGCCTCACCGTGAAGCGCGAACCGCGTTCCGGCTCGCTCTCGACCGACACCTCGCCGCCCATCAGGCGGCAGAAGCGGGAGACGATCGCGAGGCCCAGGCCGGTGCCGCCGTACTTCCGCGTCGTCGTGACGTCGGCCTGCGTGAAGGGGTCGAAGATCTTGGCCGTCTGCTCGCTCGTCATGCCGACGCCCGTGTCGGTCACGGTGAACGTGAGAGACGGATCGCCGTTCGCGAGGTAGGTCCGCACGTCGAGCGTCACGGTGCCCTCGGTCGTGAACTTGGCGGCGTTGCTCAGCAGGTTCAGCAGGATCTGGCGGGTCTTGGTCAGATCCGCCGCCATCATCCCCACGTCGTCGGCGCACCGCACCGTCAGCGTGTTGCCGTTTTTTTCGATGAGCGGACCGGCGGTATCGAGCAGGTCGGCGATCATCCGGGCCACGTCGAAGCGCTCGATGTCGAGCGACATCTTGCCGGCTTCGATCTTCGAGAGGTCGAGGATGTCGTTGATCTGCGCGAGCAGGTGGTGGCCGGCGGAACGGATGCGCTGGATGTCGGCGACGGCGATCTGCGCGGGGTTTTCCTCCGCCTCCTCCTGGATCAACTCGCTGTAGAGAATGATCGCGTTGAGAGGCGTGCGCAGCTCGTGGCTCATGCTCGCGAGGAACTCGCTCTTCGCGCGGGTCGCCGCTTCTGCCGCCCGCTGCGTCACGCGGAGCTCATCGACCAGCACCGCGAGCTGTTCGCCGTTCAGCCGCTGCGTTTCGTGCGCCGCCTCGAGCTCGCGCGTGTACTGCGCGGCAACCCGTTCGGCCTGTTCGCGCGTGCGTACTTCGTGCTCGAGCGCCGCGGTCCGGGCCGCGTGCTCCTTCATTTCGACGACGCTGCGGCGGCACGACACGATCAGGAAGACGTCTTCGAAGACGACCCATGCGGCGTGCTCGATCCAGCGCCACTGGCTGGCGACCAGCACGCCGTAGACCGACTGCGGCCAGAAGATGCCGCGCAGCATGTGATCGAGCGCGACGACGATCGTCGCGGGGATGAGGACGCGCCAGTCGCGATAGAAGGCGAGGAACGCGAGCGAACCGAACACGTGGAAATGCGTTTCGATGCGGCCACCCGTCAGGTGGATGAGCAGCGCGCCCATGAGCATCTGCGCGACGGCGATCGTGTAGCGCGTCGACGCCTGGCCCGGACGAAACAGGCCGAGCAGTGCCGGAAAGAGGCAGATGGCGCCGCCAAGAAAAATGGCTGCCCAGACGTGAATGTGCGTGCGGCTCTCCGCCCCGTACCAGGCGAGCGGCGAGACCCAGAGTGCGAACACGATGCCCGCGATCCACTGGAATCCCATCAGGCCCGCAAACAGCCGGTCCGTTTGCTTGTAGATGTCGAGGTGGTACCGATTGAAGAGGTCGTCGGCGCGTTGCGAGATCGACTCCGCGGATTCGGGATGCAGCGCGAATGGTTCCGCGATCGCAGCGTCCATCGACGTCATCACTCGGCCCACGCGAACAGCGGACAGCCGAAGACGTTCGATGCGGAGCGCGCGGGGACGCCGCTCGTCAACGCCGTGAGCAGCGCGTGCTCACCATCGTTCTCGCCCGCGTGGCCGCGCGAGCCCGTGATGCCGCCGCTGAAGATGAGCGAACCGCTGCGGTCGTACAACAGCGTCTCGCCGGACGTGTAGACCCCGAAGCGCTGCGCTTCGACCCCGTCGTTGTCGGTGAGCACGGTGACGTCCGGGAGCGCCGACGCTGTCTTCCAGAGCGCCGAATGCTCCCACTCCGCGTTGAAGGACGAGGGCAGCAGAAACACGATGTACGTCTTCGGGTGCGTCTTCGTTCGTGCGAGGACTTCGGTCAGCTCCTGGATGCTCGCATCCGTGCACGTGCACTGCGGATGCGCGAGGAAGAGCAGCGTCGGGCGATCGCTCGCCGCTTTGAGCGTGCTCTGCGACGGCCACCGATGCGGCGCGTTGGCCTCGAGGCCCGGACGATTCTCGTATGCCCAGACGACCCACAGGCCCGACGAGACGCCGGTTATCCACAGGATGATGAGCAGACCGAGCCACCAGCGCTTCATGTGCACGATTCAGCGAGTTTGAGCAATAGATGAGCCATCGTGGAGTGATGCGCGGCTAAGTCGTTGAGGGCGGTGAGCTTTCCGACGCTTCGCCTGCGCGGGCGGCGCCGAACACAACGGCCAGTCTGTTCATCTTCGCAACACGAGATCGGCGGCGCGACCGCGCGAATCTCCGCATTTGTTCGATATCGAAGCAAAATCGCGCGCGTGTTCCATCCGCGAACGGCGCGTGCCACGATGGAGCACGGTTGACATACATAGAAGCGCAATGTATAACGCCTCTGCGTATGGACTTCGGGAAGGACCTCGTCGCCGCGTCGGCGACGCCGCTCGTGCTCGCAATCCTCGCGGAAGGCGACAGCTACGGCTACGCGATCATCAAGCGCGTCACCGAGCTCTCCGGCGGCCACCTCCAGTGGACCGACGGCATGCTGTATCCGGTGCTGCACCGGCTCGAGCGGCAGGGAATGGTCGCGGCGAAGTGGGGAACGTCGGAGACCGGCCGCCGGCGGAAGTACTACCGCATCACCCGCGAAGGGCGGAAGCAGCTGGCATCGGAGCGCGAACGCTGGAAGGTCGTCGATCAGACGCTGCACGCGATCTGGATGAAGACGAGCCACGCATGACGACGCCCTCGGACGGCCCGCTCGAGGATCAGATCGCCCAGTGGCGCGGCTACCTGCGCCGCCGCGCCGCGATCGGACGCGGCGATGTCCAGGAGCTGGAAGGCCACCTGCGCGACCAGGTCGCGGCGCTCACGGCTGCCGGCCTTGCGGGCGACGAGGCGTTTCTGGTCGCGGTCAAGCGGATGGGAAGCCTCGACGCGTTGTCTCGCGAGTTCGCGCGAGAGCATTCCGAGCGTCTGTGGAAGCAGCTCGTCATCACCGGAGACGACACGCGTGCATCGGGACCACTCGCGCGACGCGAAACGCTCGTCGCGCTCGCGCTCGCCGCGGCGGCAGCAGCGACGGTCAAGGCTCCGGAGCTGTTCGGCCGGCATCTGATTGATGCCGCCGGCAATCGCACGGCGTTCTACGACCGTAACGCAAGCTTCTTCGTGCTGCCATGGCTCGTCGCGTACTTCGCGTGGAAGCGAGGCGTGAGCGCCGGCGCCTGCGCGGCCATCGCTGCGGCGTTCGCCGTCGCGGCAGTGTTCCCGAACGTCTATCCCTTCGTCATGCCGGGCAGCACGCAGAACCTCAGCGCGCTGCACCTGCCGATCGCGCTGTGGCTGGTCGTCGGCATCGCCTACACCGGAGGTCACTGGTTCGCCGGCGGCGCGCGCATGAACTTCGTGCGCTATTCGGGCGAGCTGTTCATCTATTACGTGCTCATCGGGCTGGGCGGCGCCGTGTCGCTGGCATTCACGATGATGATGTTCCGGGCGATCGGACTGAACGCGGAGTGGTTCGCCTTCGGCTGGCTGCTGCCGTGCGGCGCGGCGGGCGCGGTCATCGTCGCCTCGTGGCTCGTCGAGGCGAAGCAGAGCGTCATCGAGAGCATGGCGCCCGTGCTGACGCGGCTGTTCACGCCGCTCTTCACCCTGATCCTGCTCGCGTTCCTCGCGACGCTGGCGTGGACCGGCAACGCCATCGACATCAAGCGCGAGCTGCTGATCTCGTTCGACCTGCTCCTGGCCGTCGTCGTCGGCCTCGGGCTCTACGCGATATCCGCGCGCGATCCGCAGGCGCCGCCGGATTTCTTCGACACGCTGCAGCTGGTGCTCGTCGTGAGCGCGCTCGCCGTGGATTTGCTGACGCTCGCGGCCATCGCCGGCCGAATCAACGAATTCGGCTTCACGCCGAACCGGGTCGCGGCGCTCGGCGAGAACATCATCCTGCTGGTGAACCTGTCGTGGTCGGCGTGGCTCTACGTGGGATTCATCCGTGGTCGCAGACCGTTCGCCGCGCTCGAGCGCTGGCAGACGAACTACCTGCCCGTCTACTCGGCGTGGGCCGCCTTCGTCGTCATCGCGTTTCCGCCGCTGTTCGGATTTCGCTGACAGACAACGCGACATCCGTCTCGCCGAAGCGGGGAAGCCCGCGAAGGCGGACTACCACAGCCCCAGCAGGTGCCACCACAACCCGCCGATCCCGATCCAGATCACGAGGTTGATCACGCTGACGACGATCCCGACCTTCCACCAGCTGGCGATCGACGCGTAGCCGCTGCCGAAGAGGATCGGGCCGCACGCCGTGCCGTAATGCGTGAGGCACGCGCACAGGTTGCTGGTGAAGCCGAGGGCGAGCGCCGCGAGCATCGGCGGCGTGCCGAGCGCGATCGCGACCGCCAGGAACGGCGCGTACATCGCGCCGATCTTCGCGGTGCCCGCCGCGAAAAAGTAGTGCGTGTAGAAGTACACGAGGACGATCCCCGCGAAGCCAGCCACCCAGCCGACGCCGCCGAGCGATTTGCCGACTTCGCCGGTGAACCACTTGATCAGTCCGAGCTGACCGAGGAAGCCCGCCATCATCACGAGCGTCGCGAACCAGATGAACGAGTTCCACGCTTCCGCATGCCGGCCCACGTCGTTCCAGCCGATCACGCCGGTGACGAGCAGGGCGGCGACCGCGATGAGCGCCGACGCGGTCGGATCGAGCTTGATCGTCGACGACAGGATCCACGCGGCGAGCAGGACGATCGCGATCGTCGCCATCTTCCACTCGCTCGTCTTCATCGGCCCCATGCGCGCGAGCGCCGCGCGCGCCGCCTGCGGCGCATCCGCGCTCATCGTCGAGCCGCGCGCGCACATCCAGTACACGACGGCGGGGATGACGATGAGGCTGATGACACCCGGCACCGATGACGCGAGTGCCCACTGTCCCCACGAGATCCTGATCCCCTGCTGTCCGGCGAGCTGCTGAATCAGCGGGTTGCCCACCATCGATGTCAGGAACATCGCGCTGGTGATGCACGTCCCGTTGTACGCCGCGAGCGTGAGGAATTCGCGCGTGCGTCGATCGGAGTCGCTCTCGCCGTTGATCGTCGCCTTCGTCAGCGACTGCAGGATCGGATAGACGACGCCGCCGGCGCGCGCGGTGTTGCTGGGAATCATCGGTGCGAGCACGAGGTCGGAGCCGACGAGGCTGTAGCCGAGGCCAAGCGTGCTGCGCCCGAACAGCATCACGAGGACGTAGGCGATCCGCTGGCCGAGGCCCGTACGGATGAACCCCGCCGCGATGAAGAACGCCGTGACGATCAGCCACGCGGTGCTGTTGGCAAACCCGCTGAGCGCTTCGGTGAGCGTCAGCGTCTGCGTGGCGAGTGCGACGGCGAGGCCGAGAAACGTCACCGCGCCCATCGGCACCGGCTTGGTGACGAGGCCGACGATCGTCGCGACGAAGACGGCGAGCAGCTGCCACGCACGCGCATCGACGGCCGCGGGGCGCGGCAGCAGCCAGATCACGACGCCGATCGCGGCGACGAGGGCGAGCGTGCCGAGGTGGACGTCCCGCCTTCGCTCTTCGAGCTCCGGCGGACAAGCGGGATCGGCGGCAGCGTGTGGCGTGGCTTGAGATGCGCGCAGATTGTCGACGACCGCGGTTGGGACCGTCACGCGCGCTGGATTGTAGTAGTAAATTGAGCGCGATGGCGGCGACATCAATCGCGCAAATCGACGATCTCTTCAGCGGCCGCGGCGCCGCCACGCCTTTGTCCGCGATCAACGCCACCGCAGACGCGGTCGGTGTGATCCAGGACTGCCTGATCGGCCACGGCTACAAGGGCATTCCGGGAATTCTCGGCACGGCACGAGGCACGTTCGGTCCTCGAACGTCAGCGAGCCTCTCGGACTTCCAGCGCACCCACGGCCTCGCCGACAGCGGCAGCGTCGACGCCGCAACGCTTCGCGCGTTCGTGCAATCGGATTGGGTCGTTCCGTTCGCGTGCGCGGCGTACGTGGCGCTCGTCCTCGATCTCGATTGCGGCGGCGTGACGCGGCTGGTTAGCCTCACCAGCCAGTTCGAGGGGGCCGGACGGTTCGCCGCCATCAATCGCAATACCGATCACGCGGGGTTGTCGTTCGGTCTGATCCAGTGGGCGCAGAAGCCGGGACGGTTGCACGAGCTCCTGCTGGCGTTCCGAGCCAGGCAGCCGGCGCTGTTCGTGGACGTGTTCGGCGGCGGCGACCGCGCCGTCGCCGACGGGTTGATCGAGCACACGGCAAAACCATCCGGCGGCGTCGACGCGAACGGCAACACGACCGATCCGCGTTTCGATCTCGTCGGCGACGTGTGGGTGCAGCGGTTTACCGACGCGGGCCGGCGGAAGGAGCTGCAGCGCGTTCAGATCGACGTAGCGTCCGCCGACTTCGGCAAGTCGCTGGCGAAGCTGCACGCATTCGCGCCCGCGATTCGATCCGAACGCGGGATTGCGTTCATGCTCGACCTCGCCAACCAGCACGGCGACGCCGGCGCGCAGGACATTCTCAGAAAGGTCACCCAACCCGGAATCACGGAGAAGGCGCTGCTGCAGGCGATCGAGGAAGAATCCGTGTCGCGTGTGCGGAGGCAGTTCGGCGAGGGTGACAACGTCGTCTCGACGCGGAATCGCCGGCAGGCATTTCGAACGTCGCCGCTCTTCTCGGACGCGGCCGCCGTGATCTAGGCGGCGTTCACGCGCACCTGGCCGGCGCGCACGTCTCCTCGAGCCCGAGCTCGCGGACGACGCGCGCGTAGAACCGGGGGTACGCATCGGGCGTCCGCGCCGGCTCCGTTGCCAGGGCGGTCGTCATCGCCGCCCGCAGCACCGCCTCCGGGACCACCGCCGTCGCATTGAGGAATTCCTGGAGAGTCATATCCGTCATAACGTCTGCGTCCTATACGTCTGACGGTTGAAAATCGTGTCAGGTTGCGGCTGAGGTGTGACAAATGTACGACGGGTTCCGCCGATCGCCAATTTGCGCAAGGCGGACCCGCCGGATGCCGTAGGAATCGCTGTCGCTGCTTCACGCGTCGACGCGAAGCGCGCCGGCAAGCCGGAACTGGACGACCGTCTCGGCCGGCACGCTGAGATGCGTCTTGCCGGACCCGGCGACGATCGCCCCGGTGGCGCCGCCGGTCGTCGCGCCGACCACCGCGCCGGTGCCGCCGCCGATCACGCCGCCGAGAACCGCGCCGATGCCGGCGCCGCCGAGGATCTTGTTCCGCGCGCGCTTGCCTTCGCTCGGGCCCTCGAACTCGACGTAATGCGTGGCGACCGGGTACGTCCGCGAGCCGATCCGCAGCGAGTGCAGTTTCAGGGCGATCCGGTCGCGCCCTTTCATGTTGGACGATTCATCGACGCTCACGACTTCGAGTACGGCGTGCGCGCCGCGCGGAATGACGACATGCCCGTTCGCGTCCACCGGATCGTCGACGAGCGCGTCGACCATCATGCCGACATGCGCTCTGTCGGCCTCGATCGGCTGGGTTGTACGGATGTTGAGGATCGTGCCGGCCGGAAGTGTCGCCGCGGCCGCGGCAAACGGATGGGCACCGATCGCCAGTGCGACGAGCCAGATGAGCACGATCGCCGACCAGCGGAACTTCATGGCTCTACCTCTCCCTTCGCGATGTGATCACGGCATCCCGTGAGGGGCCGTGATTCATTCGAAAAATCCACAGCGGGAATCTCCGACGGCGTTGACTAGCAAACGCGTGCCGGACCCGGGGAGCTAGTGCTTCGTCTTTTCGTCCAGGCTTGTGAGGTTGTTGAAATCCGTCTCGACGCACGGCGGATTCTCGATGATCCGTTCAGCGGTCTTCACCGCCACCCACGGATTCAGCGTCCACGGACGCGTGAACACCTCCGGATCCTCGACCGTCGCCTGGTACTGCAGCGTGTCGCCGACGCGCGTGATCCGCTCGGTCACCTTCATCTTGTCGCTGTGGAACCAGCCGTAGATTCCGATCCACGTCTCGTCGATGAAGCCTTCGGTTTCGACGACGAGCGTGTTGCCGTCCCAGCGGCCGATTGAATCGCCGTTGTACAGGCCCCCCAGGCCAAGCGCGTCCTCGTCGTGCTTCGTCGTGATCGGCACCTGCCGGAAGGTGTTGCCCGCCCCGAGCTGATACAGGAACACGATCGGCATGCCCGGCGCCTGCACGATCGCGTGCGGCGGGCCGATGCGCGGCACGCCGCCCGGCTTGCAGAAAAATGCCTGGTCTTCCTTGCTCTCGTTCTTCGCGAGATCGTCGACCTTCGCTTTCAACTCCGGCTTGTACGGCGGCTGATTCGGATCCGCATACGCGGCGCGCGCGTTCGGCCAGTCGCCGCGCTTGATGAAGGGCGTGCGGCGGCCGAACTCGCTGTTGACCGGTGTGTCCGGGCCGCGACCGACTGCCCAGAAGCCGTTGAGATCGGGATGCCCGTCGGGCAGCTTCGGCGTCGGCTTCTTCGCCGGATCGTCAGCGGCGGCGGGCGCCGGTGCGCTGTTGCGCAATTGCAGGCGATGCGGCGGCGAGTACACAGACAGCGATCGCGGCAGCGAATTTCATGCGCCGATCCTAACTCAGTAGGCTGTAGGCAGTATGCGGCAGGCAGAATTCAGGACCTGCTGCTTACCGTCTACTGCCTACTGAAAGATCGCATCCCGATTCGCGTCGAGATACTGCGCGATGCAGCGATGCCCGTTCGCGTTCAGGTGTTCGTCGGCCGGGTAATAGTGATTCTGGCCGCCGCACGCGTGCAGCGCCGCCGTGACGTCGATGAGCGGAACGCCGCGGCTCGATGCGTACTTCGACAGCCGTTCTCGCGGGCGCGCGAGGTCGAATGAGAGCGCCTTGCCGCCCGGATAACTCGCGCGCACCGCGCGATCGAGCGCGAACGACCCGTACGGGACCGGCGTCGGCTCGATCATCGCGACGATGAGCTTCCCGCCGAGCGCGACGACGTCGCGGTTCAATCGATCGAGTCCCGCGAGCATCGTCTGCCATCCCTTCTCGACCGCCGGGACGTCTGTCGGCAGGTACGGCCACAGCTGGTTGTCGACGCACCGGAAATCGCTGCCGCCGCGCGTCAGGTACATGTTCGCGAGCTGTCGCGCCTTGGCGACGAGAATCGGTTCCGTGCTCGGCGGCGTCAGGTGCGCGCCGTTCAATCCGTTCAACGTCGGCGACGACGGCACGAGCGGATCGGGACAGCGCGGCGCACCCGCCATCACCTCCTCGAAGACCGTGCTCTCTTCATCGCGGATGTCGTTGCCGACGAAGACGAAGTAGACGACGTAGGCCGGATGGAGCGTCGCCAGCTGGCGGACGGCGGGGAGGTTGTCGAGCGTTGCGTCGTTCTCGAGATATCGTGCCGCGCGCGTCGGCGACCAGCCGGCGGCGCCGCACGTCATGACGTCGAAGCGCTGGCCGAATCGGGACTGCCGCAGCTGATACGGAAACGTGTCGCGGACGTCCAGCTGCATCGCCTCGATGAACGAGTCGCCGAGAAACAGCACGGCCGGGCGATTCGACATCGGATAGTCGACCTCGTCGTGGCACCCCATGTTGTTCCAGCGCCCTTTGACGAGGAATTCGATCGCGCGATCGCGCTGGCCCGCCCAGATCCAGGAGCGATGCGGCTCGTGCCACGGCTGGTCGATGATCGCGTCGTCGTACTCGCCGGTGATGATGCCGGACGTCATCACAGGCAGCTTGGTCAATTCGGCCGGCGTCAGGTTCGTGTAGAACGGCGCCTGCCGGTGCGAGACGACGAACTCGAGCGCGACGTCGGCAAGCACGAACGAGACGATCGTGGAAACGGCGAGCGTGGCGAGGCTGAGCGCGGCCTGGCGAAGGTTCACAGCGTGCACGCCCAGCGGGTGCGGCAGTAGCCGACCCCGCCGAACCCTTCCTTGAACAGCATGACGCCGGCGTTGGTCGATCGCTCGGTTGCGCTCGGACCAAGATCCAGCCAGCGCCCGCCGTCGCGGCGCAGGTGATTCAGCAGCGACGCCATCGCAACGACGACGCCGCCGGCGCGCCTGCCTTCGTCGCTGCTGCAGATATACGTCGTCACGGCGACGCGATCGGTGAGGCGCATCACGAAGATGCCGGCGACGGCTCGCGAACCCTGCCGCGCCAGCTCGATGTGGATGCGATCGGGGAACCGGCGCATCAGGAACTCGAGATCGGCGATCGTGTGCGTGGGCCTTGTCGCGAGGCGCGCGTAGGTCTCCTCGAACAACGGCGCGAACTCCTTCAGCTCGGTGAAGCCGCCGGGGGATGCGCCGATGCCGGCGGCCTGTGCACCATGGAGTGCCTGGAGCTGCCGCTTCTCGAAGAGGGCCGCGTCGGGCGACGCGCCGGCGGCAATGCGATCGAGGTCGATCATCGGCAACAGCCAGCGCCCGTGTTCACGGAACCCGTGCCGTACCAGCGCGAATGAGACGATGTCGCCGACCTCCGGGTGATAGACGGACGGCGGCAGCGTCATCTCGATCGACGACCATCCTTGCGCGCGCGCGTAATCCAGCAGGGCGCCGACGCTCGCCATCACATCATCGAGTCGCGGCCCGCGTGCGAGCGCGGGCTTGGCTCCCGACGCCCGGAGGGCGAAGGCGGGGCCGCCGATCGATGCGCCCGCCGGCGATCGCCAGATCTTCGTGCCATCGGCCGATTCGACGACGCCTCCGGGCACGATCGCGACGAGATTGCCATCGCCGCGGATCAGCAGGTGATGAAAGGCGATCGTGTCGTGGTGATACGCGAGGAAATCGAGATCGTGAAAGAGCGTGGCGTTCGGCGAGCGGGCGACGAATGCCTGCCACGCGGGGATGTCGATCGGCTGCAGGACGCCGACGCTCAGCTCGTTCACAGGCCGTGCGTTCTCAGCCGAGCATGCCCGGCAATGTGCGCCACCGGCGGTTGATCTCGCCGGCCGTCACCGTGCGGACGCGGCCCGCCGCAATCTCGTCGAGCAGCTCCATCAGCAGCGTGCGCACTCCGCGTCCCGGATTGCGGGCGGCGAGCAGCTTCTCGGGGTCGTGATAGTACGGCCGCGTCGTCTGGTAATGGTCATCGTCCGACGCGTTCAGGTAGACCATGTTCGGGTGGAAATCGAGCACCTTCAGCCCGGGTTGATCGAGGCGAAGACCCGCGATGCGGAACTCGGTCGCCGGGACGTGGAGATCGAGCTGGTCGGCGTAGTACGTCGGAATCGCGAGCACGTCGTGCAGCAGGCGGACGGGACGCAGGCCGCACATGAACGGCAGCCGCGGGTTGCAGTCGTACTGCATGCCGTGCGTCTTGAACTGCCAGTGCATCGTCGTTTCCGAATGGAGGCAGTGCGATCGCATGCCCGTCGCCTCGGGCGCGAAGCGGTGCGTGCGTTCGAGGACGAAGGCGTAGATCTCGTCGTCGGACGGCGGCGGCGCGCCCGCAGGGAGCTGCGCCATCATCGCGCGATACGAGTCGCCGTTGCGGCGGAAGTTCGGATGCAGTCCCCGTTCGTGTCCAGGAACCTCGACGCCGTCGTGCGTCACGAAGAAGGTGCCGGCCACGCCGGCGGCGTCGAAGAGCGAGACGAGATCCGCGAGCACGACCGGGTGCGCCCATTCGACGTCGACCGTGAGGCAGACGGCGTCCGGCGCCAGCCCGTCTGGCCAGAGGTTCTGATGTGTTGGCAACGCTCGCGATTGTAATACGAGGGTGAAGCCGCGCCTCAGGCGGGCTCTAGGGCGTGGTGAACAGATCCTGGAACCACCGCGGATCACGGTACACGTGGGGCACCGGCATGTCGATCATCTGCTGGCGCAACCGCTCGACGAAACCGCGCTGCCGTTCGTCCTGCAGCTCGAGCTGCCCGCGGCGACTGAAGTCGTCGAGCGACACCCAGTCGGCCTGCGCCTTGTAGGCCTGCGTGCGCATGTTCACGTAGAACGAGAACCCGCGAAGCGCCCATCCGGCAGACAAGGCGGCGATGAGCATGAGCATCGCGGCCGCGGATCCGATGTTCGCGCGGCGCCAGTCGATGGCGGTGACGAGGTGCTTCACCGCGACGAACGTGGCGACCGCAAAGAAGGTCGCCGCCGGCACCATCGTGACGTTCTTGAGGTACGGAAAGCTGATGACGGCGTTTGCAGCGATCAGCGCAACGGCGACGAGAAACAGGCGATCCTCGCGCGTGAGATCGAGTGCCAGCCAGGCACGGCACCTGCGCGCGGCGTAGATCACGTTCGCGACCGTCGCCGCAGTCGATGCCACCGTTGCGACGATCATCCCCGTCGTCGCCTTGTGACGCAGCAGCTCGTTGACGAGCAGGAAGACACCGTTGGTGGGCTCGGCGAAGAGGACGCTCATCACGGACGAGACGATGTTGTAGGCGTAAAACGGAAGGCGGTTCGTCCCGAACATCGCCTGCAGCTCCTGCGGGCTGCGTATCGAAAACCCGAACCCCGACGAGCGCTCGGAAAGCTCAGGCAGCCCCGCGTTCAGCTTGAAGAAGCGCAGATATATATAGAGAAGGAGCAGCGCCGAGACGGCGGCCACGCCGGAGCGGGAAACCGCGCGAAATCCCGCAACATAGCCGGCAATCAGGACCACCGTGACGAGCAGCCCCAGCTCGTTGGCGAACATTGCGTAGGTCGCGAGGACGATCGCGGCGGGATCGGTCCAGGCGTGGCGGCGGCCCGACGTCAGCAGCAGCGCGCCGACGCACGACGTCACCATGATCAACTTCATGTTCAGCTCGGTCTCGGCCACCGCCTGCCTGAACGCGTCGTTGCCGATCACCACGGCGAGCGCCAGCACGGCCAGCGCCCACGTCTCGAACGACGTCACCTCGAGCACACCTACGACGCCGCACAGGATCATCGCGACGCACGCCAGGTTGAACGTGCGATAGGCGGCGAATAGATCGACATGCAGATGTTGCGCGGTCTCGAAGACCAGTTTCGACGTGGGCACCGTCATCGGCCGGACGAAGCCGCTCGTCAACGAATCGGATCGAAGGATGTCGAAGAAGTTGCTGACGTCGAGCCGCAACAGCGTGTTCAACGTGTCGCCGACTTCGAACGGCGAGTGAAAGAGAACGTAGGCGATGGATGCCGAGAAGATCGCGGCGGCGGCAAACGCCCGGCGGCGCCACACGCGTGGTTCGGAGGTTGTCACTGCGCGGGTGCTAGCATACCCGCGTGAGCGAGACGGACCAAACGCTGGAAATCGACCTGCGCGCCGTGATTGCCGGTTCGATCGCGTGGATTGCCGCTGCGCCGCCGCTGCTGCTGCTCTCGTGCGCCGCGGTCATCATCGTCGCGGCACTGGTGGGATTGCAGCCGCTGTGGGCGTCGCCCGCGATTCCACTTGCCGCGGCCGCGCGTGCCGGCGACACGGCAACCGTATACCGGATGCTGAAGGCCGGCGCCGATCCGAATCGCGCGGATGACGTGCCGCTGTCGTCATCGGTGGTGTCGCTCACGCCGATCGAGGCGGCGGTTGAATCGCGCCAGGTCGAAACGCTGCAGGTGCTGCTCAAAGGAGGGGCCGTCTTGAGCGACACCGATCGTCCGCGGCTGATCTGCCTGGCGCGCGCAGCCACGGCGCCGGAAGTGGAAGCCTTTCTTCAGCCAACCGATCGGTCCACGATCGATTGCGCACGCGTCAGGCTGCCGCCGTACTAGCTCTCCAGAGCATCCGCCCGCCCCAGCCGACTCATCGGGGAAAAAGGATGGATGTCCATTACTGATGCGGGGGCGCCGCGGGCCGGGTGACGAGCCCGTGGTTGATCGCGAAGAGCGCGAGCTCGAGCCGCGTCGACACGCCCGTCTTGTCGAAGATGGCCGTCAGGTGATGCTTCACCGTCTGCAGGCTGATCGACAGCTGCTGCGCGATGTCGCGGTTCGACGCCCCGTTGGCGACGGCAACCGTCACGTCCATCTCGCGTGGCGTCAGCCGGAACTTCTTCTCGCTGCTTTCCGACAGCTTCGCCAACGCCTGCGGCATGCCATTCATGACGTCGGAACCGATCACGAACTTGCCGTCCGCGACGCGCTGAATGCCTTCGAGCAACAGCGGTGATTCCGCGTCCTTCAACATCACGCCGTGCGCGCCGAGTTGAATCGCACGGAGGACGTCGCCGGCGTCGATCGCCGCCGTCAGCAGCAGCACCCGCGTGTTACCGGCCGCCAGATTCACGAGGGCGTCGACGCCGCTGAGGCGAGGCATCGCCACGTCGAGGAGCAGTACATCCGGATGCGCGTCCTGCACCACGCGTGCGACGTCGAGCCCGTCGGTGCCTTCCCCGACGACTTCGAATCCGGGATCCGCCTCGAGCAGGTGCTTGACGCCTGAGCGGAAAATCGGATGGTCGTCGACGATGGCGACGCGGATGCGGCGGGCGCGCGCGTCCACAAGGGATGTCATGCCGACGCCTCGACCGCCGGAATCGTGAGCTCCACGCGCGCTCCCAGGTTCGTCGAATCGACGGAAATCGTGCCGCCCAGCGCGGTTGTGCGCTCTCTCAACGTGACCGGACCGAGGTTGCCCGCCAGCATCTGCTCGTGACTGACGCGTCCCTTGAACGGGAAGCCGCGTCCGTCGTCGGCTATTACGACGTGGACGGCCCCTTGCGTTGACCGCACATCGACGTTCACGAGCGACGGCCGGCCATGTTTCAAGGCGTTGACGATGCCTTCGTGCACCATCAGCTGGAGCGCGCGGGCGACCGAGTGCGGGAGCCTCAGAGCCGGAGGGTCGACGCCAATCGTCAACGGCACACGCCACTCGACGCGCAGCCGGCTCGCCACGTCGTCGAGCAGCTGGGCGACCGATGCATCGGCGTCGAGCTGCGAGGGGGCCTCGACCCGCGAGTTGTCGATCAAGAGCCGCAGGTCGCGCTGCTCGCGTGCGAGGACGTCGTCAACCTGCTCGAGCCGCAAACGCACGTCGCCGTTGATCGCGCCGGCGCGCTGCAGCGTCTGCAGCTCGAGGCGGACGCCGCTCAATGCCTGGAGCATCCCGTCGTGCAGGTCGCGTGCGACGCGCGTGCGCTCGTCGCGGATGGCGAGGACGCGCAGGTGCTCGGCGCCGCGGAGCTGCTCGAACGACATGCCAATCTCGCGCGCGGCCAGCTCGAGCCGCGGCAGGATTCGGGCGCTCACGGTGTGCAGTCCGGCGAAGAACGCACGGCCCGTCAAATGTTCGGTCAGGAACGGTGCCGACCCGACGGTGCCGTCGCCGAGGTATTGCCGGACGCTGAATTCGATTGGGCACCCGGTCCACGTCACCGCTCCGCCCGATCGATTGATGAACACGAGGGGCTGATCGCTGAACGCATCGGACGAGACGAACGACGTCGATTCGAGCGACGCCGGTACCATCGGCAGGATCAGCTCGGGCGGCAGGTACTTCAGCGCATCCTGGCCGGCCATCGATCGCGCAATGCACACGCGCGGCTCCTCTTCGTCCTCCCAGATCGCGATGACCTCGATGCAGCCAACGACAGCGGCCGCATGCCGGAGGATGAGCGGCACCGCGGCGGCGGTGTCGCGGCCGGTCGTCATCGGCCATTCGCGCACGCGCCGCAGCGTCTCGTGCATCTCCTGCAGGTCGGCGAGCGATCGGCGCAGCGCATCTTCCGCCCGCTGGCGCGCCGATGCGATCGACGCACTCACGAACGCGACGCCGGCGAACACCGCCAGGCGGATCCCGTCATCGACGCCGATGTTCAGGCTGCCGATCGGCGGCACGAAAAAGACGGCGAGTACCAACGTCGAGAGCACGGTCGCGAGCAGCCCCGGCCCGTGGCCGCCCATCACAGCGGCGGCGATGACGACGGGAAAGAAGAGCAACGACACGCTGGGCTGGATGTACGGCAGCACCAATGCAGTCACGATCGATGCGACGATCACGCCGCCGACGGCGATCGCGTACGGGGGAAACCGCTTCATGGCCCGGGACGGCGACGGTACTCTGCCGCTCCGCCGACGGCAATGGCACTTAAGATGTCGCCATGAAGATTGATGCGGGCCGGTTCGCGGTCTCGAAGGGTGAGCGGGTGCGGCTCGACAAGCGGCCGACGACGATCGACCCGTTGTACGAATCGAAGGAGGAATACCAGCAGGCGCTCGCGAAGCATGTCGATCAGCTCGGCGATCTGCAGCAGCGGCTCTATGCGGCGAACCGCTACGGTCTGCTCGTCATCTTCCAGGGGATGGACGCCGCGGGGAAAGACGGCGCCATCAGCCACGTCATGTCCGGCGTCAATCCGCAGGGCGTGCAGGTCTACAGCTTCAAGCATCCGACCGCCACCGAACTCGAACACGATTTCCTGTGGCGCGAGGTGGCTGACCTCCCGGAGCGCGGGCGCATCGGCATCTTCAACCGCTCCTATTACGAAGAGGTGCTCATCGTCCGCGTGCATCCGGAGATTCTGCGCGGCGAGGGCGTGCCGGATGACGGGCACGCGGGAAAGAAGTTCTGGGAACGTCGCTACGAGTCGATCGTCGACTTCGAGCGTCATCTCCATCGCAACGGCACGCGCATCGTGAAGTTCTTCCTGCACCTCTCGAAGGCGGAGCAGAAGCGGCGGTTCCTCGCGCGGATCGACGATCCCGACAAGAACTGGAAGTTCAACCTCGACGACGTCAAGGAGCGCGGCTTCTGGAACGATTACATGAAGGCGTACGAGGCGTGTCTCGGTGCGACGAGCCGGCGCCACGCGCCGTGGTACATCGTGCCGGCCGACGACAAGCTCAATGCGCGGTTGATCGTGTCGCAGGTCCTGATCGACACCGTAAAGGCCATGCGGTTGCGGTATCCGACCGTCGACGCGGCGCGCCGGCGCGAGCTGCGCGCGATCCGCCGGACGCTCGTTACAGAGGGCAGTCGCCGGCGATAGGTCTCCACGATTCGACGTCGATGTAGTTGACGCCCTCGTCAACAGGCCCGGGCCGCACGCCGATGCCGCTGCCGGCCACTGGTGGTCCCGGCGTGCCCACGCGCACGCGGCCGCCGATGTTGACCCCGGTTCCCGTGTACTGCCCTTTCTTCATCAGCCCCGTGAGTTCGACCATCGACCCTTCATGCGCCTCGATGTCGCTGATCATCTTCTTCGGTCCGTTCATCCGCAGGTGGATGCCTTCGGGAACGTCGTTGCGCCCGACCTGATCCTCTTTCTTGGCGCCCGCGGTGAAGACGTAGCCCTTCGTGCAGCCGGGCACGATCACGCGCATCGAGTCCTTCGGGACTTTCTTGACCTCCTGCGCACCGACGACAGAAACGGCCGAGATGGCGAAGGATGCGATGAGGGCCGCAACGAATTTCATGACGAACTCCCAGTCAACTACCAACTACCAACCACCAACTACCACCAGTCCATTGTGCAGTAACATCCGCGCCATGACGACCATGACATTTTTACGACGGGCGTCTCTGGCCGCGTGCGCCGTGCTGGCGTGCGGCTACATCGTTCTCGCGCAGTCGGCCGGACCACAGCCGGTGCCGATGCCGCCGCCGATCGCCGCGCCAATGGACGTCGCGTATCCAGGGACGATCCAGGTTCATGTCGACGCGACCGACATCGAGCGGCACATCTACAGCATCCACGAAACCATCCCCGTGCGCGGCGGCCAGCCGGTCGTGCTGCTCTATCCGCAATGGTGGCCCGGACATCACTCTCCAGTTGGACGCGCCGATTTGATGGCTGGCCTGATCCTGCAAGCCGGCGGCAAGCGCGTGGATTGGGTGCGCGACCCGGTCGAGGTGTTTGCCTATCACGTCAACGTGCCTGCCGGCGCCGATTCGCTCGACGTCGACTTCCAGTTCACGACGCCTGTTGAAGGCAACGAAGGTCGCATGCTGGTCACGCCGGACATGCTCAGCCTGCAATGGACCTCGACGACGATCTATCCGGCGGGCTACTTCGCGCGCGACATCACCTTCCAGCCGACGGTGAAGCTGCCGGAAGGCTGGAGCTTCGCAACTGCGCTCGAGACGCAATCGAAGAACGGCGCCGAGACGACGTTCAAGACCGTGCCGTACGAGACGCTGATCGATTCACCGATGCTGGCGGGGCGGTACTACAGGCAGGTCGAGCTCGACGCCGCGACGCACGTGAACCTCGATGTGTTTGCCGATCGTCCCGAGTTCCTGATGATGCGGCAGGACCAGATCGACGCGCACAAGGCGCTCGTGCAGCAGGCCTACAAGCTGTTCGGCTCGCATCACTACAACCACTACGACTTCCTGTTCTCGCTGTCGAACCAGCTTGGCGGCATCGGCCTCGAGCATCACCAGTCGAACGAGAGCGGCTCGATTCAGGGCTACTTCACCGAGTGGGATCGCAGTCCCGACACGCGCAACATCCTCGCGCACGAGTACACGCATTCGTGGAATGGCAAGTTCCGCCGTCCCGCGGATCTGTGGACGCCGAACTTCAACGTGCCGATGCGCGACAGCCTGCTGTGGGTCTACGAAGGGCAGACGCAGTATTGGGGCTACGTGCTCGAGGCGCGCTCGGGCCTGATGACGAAGCAGCAGGCGCTCGACGCGATCGCGCAGGTGGCGGCGACCTACGACACCGCGCGCACGGGACGCACGTGGAAGACGCTGCAGGACACGACCAACGATCCGATCGACGCGATGCGGCGGCCGCTGCCGTGGCGATCGGAGGCGCGCAGCGAGGACTACTACTCGGAAGGGCAGCTCGTATGGCTCGACGCCGACACGCTCATTCGCGAGAAGTCGCACGACCAGCGCTCGCTCGATGACTTCGCGAAGGCCTTCTTCGGCGTCGACAACGGCAGCTTCGTCATCCACACCTACACCTTCGACGACGTCGTCGCGGCGCTGAACAAGGTGGAACCGTACGACTGGGCGACGTTTCTACGCACGCGGCTCGACAGCCACGGGCCCGGCGGGCCGCTCGACGGCATCAAGCGCGGCGGCTACTCGCTGCAGTACACCGAGACGCCGACCGATTACCAGCGCATGTCGGAGACGCGGACGGGCGTCAACGACCTGACCTATTCGATCGGCCTCGCGCTCGCGCGCGACGGACGCATCGGCGCGGTGCAGTGGGACAGCCCGGCGTTCAAGCAGGGCCTGACGCTCGGCGGTCAGGTTGTCGCGGTGAACGGCGTGACGTATACGGCCGATGTGCTGCGAAACGCCGTGCGCGACGCGAAGGGCACGTCGGTGCCGATCGAGGTGCTCGTGAAGATCGGCGATCGCTTCCGCACGGTGCGCTTCGACTACCACGATGGCCTGAAGTATCCGCGGCTCGTCGCGATTGCCGGCGCGCCGGCGCGGCTCGATCAGATCTTCACGGCAAAGTAACGACGTCGTCGTGGTTGCCTTCGTGGCAGGCGAACTCCCAGAACTCGTCGTCGGCCATGCGGCGCTCGGAAACGCGCAGCGTCCATGGCCGCGTGAACACCGTTGAATCGGTGATCGTCGCTTCGTAGGTCATGGTGTTCGCGTCGGCGAAGATGAAGCGCTCGACGATGTGCGCGTTCGGGCTGTAGAAGTCGCCGACGACGTCGAGCCGCGACTTCGCGTTCAGATTCGTGGTGTCCACGACGAGCGTGTTCCCTTCCCAGTGGCCGCGCGCGTCGCCCATCCAGAGCTTCACGTTCGCGCCCACGTGCGGACGCCCGTCGAGCGGGACCACGCGATACGCGTGGTACTCGTCCCAGACGAACACGACGCTGCCTGGCGGCTGGATGATGCGAAAGGTCGGGAAGTAATAGAGCCGCGGGATACCCGGCACGAGGCAACGCGTTTGCGTATCGACGTGCTCGGGCCTGGTCGGGTGTTCCCAGTTCGCGGCGAGATTCTTGAGCAGCGCGGCCGCCCACGGCTGATACGGAATGTGGCCATCCGGCGGATCGACCACCGCGCTCTTGTACTGCTTCGGGACGCCGCCGGCCCGCTCGTCGAAGTCCGCGGCGCTGCTCTTGAGCGGATCCACCGACTGCGTGCCGCCGCCGACCGGACGGAACGTGCCCTGAACGTCGGGTTGACCGTCGGCGAGCTGCGCCGGGGGCCAGGGCCGCGCTGGCGCCTGCGCCTGCGCAGACACCGCAGCTGACGCCGCGGTGAGCGCGGCGCACAGCGACATGATGACCACGCGCGGATGCCTCGTCATCGCGATCATCTGTTCAACTCCGGATACGGGTAGTACTTCTCCACGCCGAACGCGTAGCACTCGTAGTCGAGCAGCTGGAAATTCTTCTCGCGGTGGCGATACAGGATCATGCTCATCGTCCATGGCCGCGCGTAGACCTTTGGATCCTCGAGCGTCACTTCGTAGTTGATGTGGTCGGCGTCGAGCAGCGTGTAGCGCTCGACGACGTGCAGCGCGTCGCTGTGAAAATTGCCCGCGCGATCGAGCCATGTCTCCGGGCCGAAATGCACGACGTCGACGACCAGCGTGTTGCCTTCCCAGCGGCCGCGCGAGTCGCCCATCCACCAGTCGATGTGGCCCGGCGGGTGCGGTGTGCCGTTCGTGTGGATGTAGCGCGTCGCGTGCGCCCACTCGAACAGCATCGTCACCTGGTCGGCCTGCTGGATGATCTGGAACGGGAAGCCGGCGTACATGATGCGCGGTACGCCGAGCAGGTCACACTTCGTTTCCGGATCGGCGGTCGCGCGGTTCGTGAAGTTCTGGTTTCGCGTCGCGAGCGCGGCGGGCAAGTACGGGATCGTTCCGCCGTCCACTACGCCCTGCCCGGCGGGCACGCCGGCCGACGCGGAATGGTCTTCGACGTTCCAGGCCGCGCTGTTCATCGCCTGCCAGATACCCGACAGGTCCGGCCTGCCCTGAGCGGAGTCGAAGGGCCTCGGCGCCGCGGGCCGATTCTGCGCGAACATCGACGTCGTCGCGAGGATGACGAAAACGGCGGCAGCACGTTCTGGCGGTCGCATGTGGCTCTCCGGGCGCCTTGATTATGTCGTGTCCCGGCCTATAATCCGCGCCATGAAGAAGACACTGAAGATTGTCGGCCTCGTCATCCTGGTGCTGGTCGTCGGCGTCGTCGGCCTGCTGGCCGCGACGTTCATGGGGCGCCAGTCGATTACCGACGGCGCGGAGGCGGGCGGCATGCGCATCGTCAAGGACGGCATCGTCAGCGTCGGCGTGATTCCGGTATCAGACCATGAGGTGGCGCTCGTCGATGCGGGCAACGACAAGAACGGCAAGGCCATCATGGACGAACTGTCGCGCCGCCACCTGGGTCCGGACGCCGTGACGACGATCATGATCACGCACGGCCATCCCGATCACATCGGCGCCGTGACGATGTTCCCGAAGGCGCAGGTCGTGTCGCTCGAGACCGAGAAGCCGCTGATCGAGGGACGCGAGGGTGCGAAGGGCCCGATGACGCGCATGATGCCGGTGAGCCCGACGGGTATCACGGTTGCGAAGACCGTGAAGGATGGCGACACCTTCATGGTCGGACCGCACACGGTGCATGTCTTCGCGGTGCCTGGTCACACGCAGGGAAGTGCGGCGTATCTCGTCGACGACGTGCTGTTCATGGGCGATGCGGCGGACACCAAGAGCGACGGCACGGTGATCGGATCGCCATGGGTCTTCAGCGACAGCCAGCCGCAGGATCGGGCGTCGCTCGTCGCGCTCGACGCGCGTCTCGCGCGCGAGAACCTGCCCGTGAAGACGATCGCGTTCGCGCATTCCGGGCTGCTTTCGAACGGCCGCGCGCCGCTCGACGGCTACGCCGCTGCGAATAAGTAGGGATGCACGATCACAATCACGACCACGACCACCATCACCACCACGATCACCAGGTCGTTCCGTCGGACCTGACGCTGCGCGTCAAGGCACTCGAGTCGCTGCTCGTCGAGAAAGGGCTCGTCGACTCCGCCGCGCTCGATCGGATTGTCGATGCGTTCGAAACGAAGATCGGCCCGCGCAACGGCGCGCGCGTCGTCGCGCGCGCGTGGACCGATCCGGCGTTCAAGCAGCGTCTCCTCTCGAACCCTGCCGCGGCGATGGCGGAGCTTGGCTTCACCAGCCACCAGGGCGAGCAGACCGTCATCCTCGAGAACACGCCGGCGGTTCACAACATGGTCGTGTGCACGTTGTGCTCGTGCTATCCGTGGCCGCTGCTCGGCCTCCCGCCGGTCTGGTACAAGTCGGCACCGTATCGTTCGCGCGCGGTGATCGATCCACGCGGCGTGCTGAAGGAGTTCGGCGTCGACGTGCCCGCGGACGTCGAAGTGCGCGTCTGGGACAGCACGTCGGAGGTCCGCTACCTCGTGCTGCCCGAGCGGCCGGTGGGGACGGAGAAGATGAGCGAGGAAGAGCTGGCCGCGCTCGTGACCCGCGACTCGATGATCGGCACCGCGAAGCTTGACCGCGCGGGAGCTCGCGCGTGAACGGCGTCCACGACATGGGCGGGCTGCAGGACATGGGCCCGGTCATCGACGTAGGCCGGGTGCCGCGAAGCGGACCCGGCATCGAGGAGCCGGTGTTCCACGCCCGGTGGGAAGGCCGCGTCTACGCGATGATGCGCGTGCTGCGTTCGCAGCGCGGCCTCTGGAACCTGGACGCGTCGCGGAGCGGCATCGAGTCGCTGCCGCCCGTCGACTACCTGCGCCTGTCGTACTACGAACGCTGGCTCGCGTGGATGCGGAAGACGCTGGTCGCGAGCGGCAACGTGACGCAGGAGGAGCTCGAGAGCGGCAAGCCGGCGCCCGGATCGGTCCGGCGGGCCGCTCCGCTCATCACCGCGGACGCAGCGCCCGCATTCGCCGAGCTGCGCGGCTCGGCCAGGCGCGATGTTCCCGCTGTCGCGCGATTCAGGATCGGCGACGTCGTCTGCGCGCGCAACATCCATCCGCCGCATCACACGCGGCTGCCGCGGTACGTGCGGGGCAGGTGCGGCGACGTGATGGTCGATCGCGGCGTCTTCGTCTTTCCCGACACGAACGCGCACCAGCAGGGCGAGCAGCCGCAGCATCTCTACTCGGTGCGCTTCCGTGCGCGCGAGCTCTGGGGCGAGCAGGCCTCGGCGCGCGACGCGGTCTACGTCGATCTGTGGGATTCGTATCTTGAACGAGCCTGAAACATTCGCGGAGCCGTGGCAGGCGCAGGCGTTCGCGCTGGCGGTGCGGCTGTCGGAGGAAGGCCACTTCACCTGGAAAGAGTGGACCGAGGCGCTCGCCGCCGAGATCGCCGAGGCGACCGCGCGCGGTGAAGCCGACGATGGGAGCCGCTACTACGAGCAGTGGCTCGCCGCGCTCGAGAAGATCGTCAAGGCCAAAGGGATGCTCGATCAGCAGGCGCTCGCCGTACGCAAGGACGAGTGGGCGGATGCGTATCGCCACACGCCGCACGGGAAACCGGTCGAACTAAAATGAACGCGTAATGTCCCTCCTGCAGATGCGCGGCGTGTCGAAGAAGTTCGGCGGCACGCAGGCGCTGCTGGACGCGCGGATCGACGTCGGCGCGGGCGAGATCGTCGCGCTGCTCGGCGAGAACGGCGCCGGCAAGTCCACGTTGATCAAGATTCTCGCCGGGGTGCACCAGCAGGACACCGGCACGATCATCTATCGCGACAAGGACGTCACGCACGCGCTGCGGCGCCTGCCGATCGCCTTCATCCACCAGGACCTCGGGCTCATCGAGTGGATGACGGTCGCCGAGAACATCTCGATGATGCTCGGCTTTCCGCGCCGCGTCGGGCTCATCGACTGGAATGCCGTGCGCACGCGCGCGCGCGACGCGCTCGAGATTGTCGGCGCCGACATCGATCCCGATGTGCGCGTGCACGACCTGACGCGCACCGAGAAGTCGCTCGTCGCGATCGCCCGCGCGCTGGCCGCGGACGCCGAGCTGCTCGTCCTCGACGAGCCCACTGCGAGCCTTCCCGCCAACGAGGTCGCGCGACTGTTCACGGCGCTGCGGCGCCTGCGCTCGCGCGGCGTCGGCATGATTTATGTCTCGCATCGCCTCGACGAGGTGTTCCAGATCGCCGATCGCATGGTCATCCTGCGCGATGGCCGCCTCGTGTCTGAATGCCGCGTGTGCGACACCAATCCTGAAGAGGCGGTGCTGCGCATCATCGGCCGCGAGCCGTCGCAGGTGTTCAGGCGCCCGGCGCAGCATGAAGGCGAGGCGCGTCTCGCCTTCGAGCGGATGCGGACGGACACCGTCGGTCCGCTCGACTGCCGCATGCGCGCCGGCGAGATCGTCGGCTTCGTCGGCTTGCGCGGCGCCGGACAGGAGTGCATCGGCCGCGCGCTCTTCGGCCTCGAGCCGGTGCACGGCGGACGCATCGTGCTCGACGGCGAGTCCATCGCGCCGCGATCGCCGCGCGAGGCGATCCGGCTGGGCATCAACCTCGTGTGCGCCGATCGCGTCGCCGAGTCGGTCGTGCCCGGCCTGTCGATTCGCGAGAACTTCTTCCTGAATCCGTGCGCCGCGGGACGCGCCCCGACGTCGTATGTGCAGCCCGATGCCGAAGCGCGCGTCGCGGTCGACCTTGGCGAACGTGTCGGCCTCAAGCCGAACGATCCGTCCGTTCCGATCGAGTGGCTGTCCGGCGGCAACCAGCAGAAGGTGGTCGTCGGACGCTGGCTGCATTTGCATGGCCGCATCTACGTCTTCGAAGATCCGACCGCAGGCGTCGACGTCGGAGCCAAGGCGGAGATCTACCGGCTCTTCGACGTCGTGCTCGGCGAGGGCGCGACGATCCTGATCATCTCCACCGACTTCGAAGAGGTCGCGAAAGTCTGCCACCGCGCGCTCGTCTTCGATCGCGGTGAAGTGGTTGCTGAATTCGCCGGCGACGACTTGAGCGCCGAGAACCTGTTGGCCGCCGCGTCGGCCAACCTTGCCGGAAGCCGACGTGCAGTCTCTTAAGTCGAACGCGCTCGAGCCGACGCGCGCCGACCTCGCGCGCATGAGCCGCGGCCGCGCGCTCCTCCGCGTCCTGCCGGTCTACGGCCTGCCGATCCTCACCGTCGCCTTGATCGCGTTCTTCTCGTGGCTGCTGCCCGGGTCGTTTCCGACCGCCATCAACGCGCGATCGATCCTGAGCGACAAGGGAATCATCGCGCTGCTCTCGCTCGCCGCGATGGTCCCGATGATGGCCGGCCGCATCGACCTCACGATCGGCTTCGGCATCGTCATGTGGCACATCCTCGCGATCACGCTGCAGGTGCGCTACGGCCTGTCGTGGCCGGTCGCATGCGTGCTCGTCGTGCTCGCCGGCGGCCTCAGCGGCCTCGTCAACGGCATCCTCGTCGAGATCGCGCAGATCGATTCGTTCATCGCGACGCTCGGCACCGGCACGATCCTCTACGCGCTCGCGTTGTGGCATACCGACGGCCGGCAGGTGATCGGCGACCTTCCGCAGGGCTTCATCAACATCAACGGCTGGAGCGTGCTGACGATCCCGATGCCCGCGGTGTATGCGCTGGTGCTCGCGTTCGTCTTGTGGATCGTGGCGGAACGGATGCCGCTCGGACGCCATATCTACGCGATCGGCGCCAACGAGAAGGCGGCCGCCCTGAACGGCATTCCCGTGCGCGCGTACGTGATGGGCGTGTTCGTCGCATCGGGCCTCCTCGTCGGCTTCACCGGCTGCGTGCTCGCGAGCAAGCTTCAGATCGGCCAGGCGAACGTCGGCCTCGACTACCTGCTGCCGGCGCTCGTCGGCACGTTCCTCGGGTCGACGACGATCAAGCCCGGGCGCGTGAACGTGTGGGGCACGATCATCGGCGTGCTGATCCTCGCCGTCGGCATCTCGGGCATCCAGCAGCTTGGCGGTGCGTTCTTCGTCGAGCCGTTGTTCAATGGAGTGACGCTGCTCGTCTCCATCGCACTTGCCGGCTTCGCGCAGCGCCGCAGGTCGGTCACCGCGCGCAGACCTCCGACGACAGCGCCTGAAGTGCTGCCACGGGCCACAGAGACACAGAGACACGGAGGAAACGCATGATTGGTTTTGTCCGCCGCGCGACGGTTGGCGCGGCGCTGATCGCTTCCGCCTCGGCGCAGATGTTCGCCCAGCGCGGCGACGATCCGTATCTCGCCATGGCAAAGCAGTACGTCGCGAAGGTGACGATGCCGGGCGCGCCGTGGACGGGACCGACGACCGGGCCGAAGGCCGTCGGAAAGAAATTGATCGTCTACGTTTCGTCCGATCAGCGGAACGGCGGACCGCAGGGCGCGGGTGACGGCGCGCAGGAAGCGGCGAAGGTGATCGGCTGGGACGTGCGCATCCTCGACGGCCAGGGATCGGTGCAGGGACGCACGACCGCGCTGAACCAGGCGATCGCACTGAAGCCGGACGGCATCATCCTCGGCAACATCGACGTGCAGGAGCAGGCGCCCGTGATGCGCCGGGCCGCCATGCTCGGCATCAAGCTCGTTGGCTGGCATATCGCGCCGAAGCCAGGGCCGATCGCCGATCCGAAGATCATCACCAACGTCTCGACCGATCCACACGAGGTCGCCAAGGCCGCCGCGCTCTACGCGGTCGTCGACTCGAACGGAACGGCGCAGGCGATTCTCTTCAAGGACAGCATCACGTCGATCTCGACGGCGAAGACGGATGCGACGGTGGCGATCTTCAAGGCGTGCGCCGGCTGCAAGGTGGTCACGATCGAAGACACGCCGATGGGCGATCTCGCGAACCGGATGCCGAGCCTGACGACGTCGCTCCTCACGAAGTACGGGAAGGGATGGACCTACAGCATCGCGGTCAACGATCTGTACTTCGATTTTTCCGCGCCGTCGCTGCAGGCGGCGGGCGTCAACGCGGCGACCGGCTACCCGAGGCAGATCTCATCGGGCGATGGATCCGTCACCGCATTTCAGCGCATTCGCCAGAAGCGCTATCAGATCGGTACCGTCGCCGAGCCGCTGCGGCTGCAGGGATGGATGTGCATCGACGAATTGAACCGCGCGTTCGCGGGACAGCCGCCGAGCGGCTTCGTCCCGCCGCCGCATCTGTTCACCGCCGCCAATCTCAATCGCGACGGTGGACCGAACAACGTCTACGAGCCTGAGAACGGCTACAAGGACGTCTACAGAAAGATTTGGGGGAAGTAGGCGACAGGCGGTAAGCAGAAAAATTCGCAGGGCGCTTACGTTGCAGCGCGCATCGACGAGAGGTGCGTCGTATGCGCTTTGCCCTGCTTGTCGCGCTCGTCGTCGCGGTGGGTGGCGATCGGATTGCCGCGGCTCGTGACGCGGACGATTCCCCGCGCGATATCACCGTTCAGATCCACGACTACGTGCATCTCCCGCCCGGAGCGCTTGCGGCGGCGAGCGACGTCGTCACGCGCGTCTACAAGTCGATCGGTGTGCACACCGACTGGCTGACGCCGATGCGGCAAGAAGAGTTCGGCGGGTCGACTTCGCGCAAAGCCGGCGGGCCCGCCTCGCACGATGGAAAGAGCGCACCCATCGCGCAGATCACGGTCATCGTGCTGACGCCCGCGATGACAGAGCGCGGCCACATCCCGGAAGGCATTCTTGGCTTCGCCGCCGTGGCGACCGACGGCGTCATCGGCCGCATCGCGTACGTGATCTACGACCGCGTGCAGCAGCAGGCGTCGACCGGCGCCATCGACGAGACCGATCTCTTCGGGCTGGTGATGGCGCACGAGATCGGCCACTTACTGCTCGGGCCCGGCTCGCAGTCGGATGCGGGATTGATGAAGGGCCACTGGGATGGAGACGACCTGCGGCGCTTCCGGATGATCACGCCGCAATTCTCGTCCCGCGAGGCGCTCGAAGTCCGTTCAGCGCTCGAGCGGGAATCAGAGGCTCGCGCCTCGCGTTGATAACTCCCAACTACCAACCTCCAACTGCCAAGACATGTGCCTTGGAAGTTGGGAGTTGGCAATTGGGAGTTGACCCTAGACCTTGAAGTACTGCGGCTCGTTGCCGGGGTACCACTTGATGTTGCACCCCATGCTCGCCCGCTGCGAGTCCGATGCGCCGCGCCCGGCGAGCACGGCGTCCACCGCCGCGCGCAGGTCGGCGCCGTTGACCGGCACGTTGTTCTTCGGACGGCTGCCGTCGAACTGCCCGCGATACGCCAACCGTCCCTTGGCGTCGTAGAGGAAGAAGTCGGGCGTGCATGCCGCGTTGAACCGCTTCGCGACGTCCTGGCTGAAGTCGAACAGGTACGGGAAGTTGTAGCCGGCTTCGGCGGCCTCCTGCTTCATGCCTTCAGGACCGTCTTCCGGATATTCCTGCACGCTGTTGGACGCGATCGCGACCACCTTCAGTCCCTTCGCCTCGTACTCCTTCGTGAATTTCGCGAACTCGGCGCGAATGTGCTTCACGAACGGGCAGTGCTTGCAGATGAAGGCGACGAGCACCGCCTTCGCACCGCTCGAGACGTCGGCGTCGGTCACAACCTTGCCGTTGAAATCGGGCAGCGAGAACTTCGGCATCGTCGTGCCGAGATCGAGCATCGTCGAAGGTGTTTCGGGCATCGCTTCTCCTCGTGTAAAGAGCTTACGATTATATCGTCCATGCCGACGCGCGCTCTCGTGGCTCTGGCGGTCGTGCTTGCCGCGTGCGGCGGCTCGACCAGCGGCGGTTCCGCCTCGCCTCGTGTCGGCGGGTCCGCCTCGCCAGCGTCGTCCGCTCAGCGGAACCCGGCCTACGAGATCACCGGCAACTATCCGTCGCAACAGCAGGTCGACGTCGTCGCGTATCCGCCGACCGGCGCGGTCGCGCCGGGACAGCGCTTCGCGCTCACGCTCCAGGTCACGCCGCGCGCGAACATGCACGTCTACGCGCCAGGCGCGAACGGCTACAAGACCGTCGCATTGACGATCGCACCCACGCCGTACGTCCGTCCCCAGCGCGTCGTGTATCCCGCATCGGAGATCTACGAGTTCAAGCCGCTGAAGGAACGCGTGCCGGCGTATCAGAAGCCGTTCACGCTGGTGCAGCAGATGACGCTCGAGGGAAGCGCCGCGGCCCGCGCGGCGCTGCGCGATCAGAGGTCGCTGACGATCACAGGCCGTTTCGACTACCAGGCCTGCGACGACGGGACGTGCTACAACCCGGCGTCCGCCCCGCTGTCCTGGACGATCGAGTTGAAGAAGTAGGCGCGCCGTAGAGGCGCGCCCTACACAGTCTTATTCCTCAACATCCCTGCAGACGACCCGAGCCGGGCTCGCGCGTCGGCTCGGGATCGCCGTTGTTGTACGGCTTCGAGAACCGGATCCGCACACCCTGCTCGTCGAGGAAGCCGACCGACTGCTGGAAGAGCGCCGGCGGCGGCCCGTTCGGCGGCACCGTCCCCTCGAAGATGTAGAGCCGATCGCGAAGCATGTAGATCGCGACGAACGTCCGCGTCTTGTCCGGATTCGTCAGCTGGATGCGCTTGCCGGTGACGCGATCGCTCGCGCCGTATCCGAAGTAGGTCACCTTGCCGGGACCCATGATGTATTTCGACGCCGCGTAGTCAATCGCTCCGCGGATCTCGTTGTCCGTCGGATTCGTGCACTGGTCGGGATACTTGGCGCATCCCTTCAGCCGCTCGGTGTAGATGTCGTTCACATGCGAGTAGTCGACCATCGTCACGGTGTACTTGCTCGCGCCGTCGATGGAGGTGTGCACGTGCGCGGGTATCGTGATGCCGTACTCCGTCTTGTAGTCGACCGTCGTGACGGTCGGCTGCTTCGGGAAGTTGACGAGGAAGGAATCGGCGCGGCTGTAGTACTCGATCCATTCCTGCGCGAACGCGGGCGCAGACGCCAGACCAACGATCATCGCCACCGGGACACACGCCGCCGTCGCTCTTCGAGCTATGGCGGCCAGGCTGAGACGCATACCGGCCTCCGAGACGAGCGGATATTACACCCGGCAGGGGTACGTGCAGTTGGGAACGGCCTGTAGCAGGTATTGGTCTGCGTCGTCGCGCTGGTGCAGGAGCAATTGCGCGATGGTGCCCTCGGTCGGCGCCGAGTAGATGAACCACCAGAGCAGCACCCAGAACGCGATGAGTTTCCAGTTGATCGTCGGCACGGGGGAGCCTCGTTGATTTCGGCATTCTTAACCAACTGCCCCCCCGTTTGGAACCGATCAAATGCGTAATCTAGCCTGGCGCGGGGCCTCCACCCATCACCGTCAGGATCTCGCCTGTGATGTAGCTCGAGTCCGCATCCGATGCGAGGAACACGTACGCCGGTGCGAGCTCCTCGGGCTGTGCGGGCCTGCCGAGCGGCGTCTTCTTCCCGAACTCCGCGACCTTCTCGGGCGGCGCGCCCGGGTCCGACGGATTCAGCGGCGTCCACACCGGACCAGGGGCAACGCAGTTCACGCGAATCCCGCGCTCGGCGAGCATCTTGGCGAAGCTGCTCGTCATCGTGTGAATCGCGCCCTTGGTCGCCGAGTAGTCCGGAAGATGGCCAGGTCCAAGGAATCCTGTCTCGGATCCGGTGACGATGATCGCGGCGCCCGCGCCCATGTGCGGCAATGCCGCCTTCACCAGCCAGAAGAACGCATACACGTTCGTCTTGAACGTGCGATCCCACTCCTCGTCGCTGATGTCCTCGATGTTCTCCTTGCTCGTCTGATGCGCGGCATTGCTCACGAGGATGTCGAGCTGACCGAGCTCCGCGACGGTGCGCTCGACGCAGTCGCGGCAGAACTCAGGAGACGTGAGGTCGCCCTCGATCATCAGGCAGCGGCGTCCCTCGCGCTCGATCGCCGCCTTCGTCTCCTCGGCGTCGGCGCGCTCCTCGGGAAGAAAGTTGATCGCGACGTCGGCTCCCTCGCGCGCGTAAAGGTACGCGACGGCGCGGCCGATGCCCGAATCGCCGCCGGTGACGAGCGCGACCTTGTCCTTCAGCTTGTCAGCCGGTTTGTACTTGCGCGCTTCGTAGCGCGGCCTCGGCCGGAGATCTTTCTCGAGACCGGGTTGCTCCTGTTTCTTCGCCGGGAACGGCGGCTTTGGTTCCGACTTCATTTGCGTAGTGGCCATGCGCCGCTTCGAAGCAAGCGCATCGCCATTTTTCGCGCGCGGCGCGCGACGCGGCACATGCGATGCATTGCGAAATACCTCGGCCATGCATAGCTCCATTCGACCTCTACTGCTTCCGTTGTTATTGACGGCAACAATCGCCATCGCGACGCATGGAGCAACCGCTCCCAGCGAGGAGACGGACGGCAACTGGATCCGGCCTGCGAGAGATTACGCCAGCACGCGATTCAGCAGCCTGGCGCAGATCACTCCGCAATCGGTGAAGCAGCTCGGCGTCAAGGCGACATTTTCCACGGGCTACACGCGCGGCCATGAAGCCGCGCCGCTCGTCGTCAACGGCACGATGTTCATCGTCACGCCGTTCCCCGACATCCTCTACGCGCTCGACCTCACGAAGCCCGGCCTGCCGATCAAGTGGAAGTACGACCCGAAGGTCGTCTCGTCAGCGCAGGGTGTCGCGTGCTGCGACGTCGTGAATCGCGGCGCGTCGTACGCCGACGGTGTCGTCGTTTACAACACGCTCGACAACAGAACTGTCGCAGTCGACGCCAACAGCGGCCAGTTGAGGTGGAGCGCCACGCTCGGCGACATCAGCCGCGGCGAGACGATGACGATGGCGCCGCTCATCGTGAAGGACAAGGTGCTCGTCGGCAACAGCGGCGGCGAGATGGGCGTGCGCGGCTGGCTGACGGCGCTCGACCTGAAGAGCGGCGCGATCAAGTGGCGCGCGTACTCGACCGGTCCCGACAAGGACGTGCTGATCGGCCCGCGCTTCAAGCCGTACTACGCCGCGGAGAAGGGACAGGACCTCGGCATCCACACGTGGCCGGGTGATGGATGGAAGCAGGGAGGCGGTTCGGTGTGGGGGTGGGTCTCGTACGACCCGTCGAGCAATCTCGTGTACTACGGCACGTCCAACCCGGGTCCGTGGAACGCCGAGCAGCGTCCCGGCGACAACAAGTGGACGTCGGGCACCTTCGCGCGCGATGCCGACACTGGTGAAGCGGTCTGGTTCTACCAGGCGGCGCCGCACGACCTGTGGGACTACGACGGCGTCAATGAAAACGTCCTCGTCGATCTGAACATCAACGGCCAGATGCGCAAGACCATGCTGAAGGCCGACCGCAACGGGTACCTCTATGTGATCGATCGCACCAACGGCTCGCTCATCTCCGCCGATCCGTTCGTCTATGTCACATCGACGATGGGGATCGACATGAAGACGGGGAGACCGAACGAGAACAAGGAGAAGACGCCGTCGGTGGGCAACACGGTGCGCAATGTGTGTCCGGCGGCGCCGGGCGGCAAGGACTGGCAGCCGACCGCGTACTCGCCGCATACCGGGTACCTCTACATCCCCGGCAACAACCTGTGCATGGACTACGAGGGGATGGAGGCGAACTACATCGCGGGCACGCCATACGTCGGCGCGAACGTGAAGATGTATCCGGGGCCCGGCGGCAATCGCGGCGAGTTCATGGCGTGGGATCCCGTTGCGCGGAAGAAGGTGTGGTCGATCAAGGAATCGTTCCCGGTGTGGAGCGGCGTCGTCGCGACCGCGTCGGACGTCGCGTTCTACGGAACGATGGACGGCTGGTTCAAGGCGGTCAACGCGAAGACGGGCGAGCAGCTGTGGCGCTTCAAAGTGGGTTCGGGAATCGTCGGTCAGCCCGTCACGTATCTCGGGCCCGACGGCAAGCAGTACGTCGCCGTGCTCGCGGGCGTCGGCGGCTGGTCGGGCGCGATTCTCGCCGGCAGCCTCGACGCGCGCGACGGCACCGCCGCGCTCGGCATGGTCAACGCCATGGCCGATCTGAAGCAGGTCACGACGAAGGGCGGCATGCTCTACGTCTTCGGATTGCCATGAAACGCGCCTCGATCTTTCTGATCGGATTGATCTGGATGTGGTGTCCTTCCAAGACACCGCAAGCCGCCTCTCGCGGACCTGAAAGGTCCGCGCCGCAACATGCGAGTGCGGCGCTGCGCGTCTGTGCGGATCCGGCGAACATGCCCTTCTCAAACTCGAATGGCGAAGGGTTCGAGAACAAGCTCGCGGCGATGCTCGCACGCGATCTCGGAACCACCGTCGCGTACACGTGGCGTCCGCAGCGCACCGATTTCATCGACACGACGCTCCTCGCCAACCGCTGCGACATCGTCATGGGGTATCCGGCGAACGTCGAGCGGCTCGCGACGACGAAGCCGTATTACCGATCGATCTTCGTGTTCGTCACGCGTCGCGCCCGGCACCTGCGCGTGCACTCGTACGACGATCCGCTGCTGACGAGACTGCGCGTCGGCGTGCAGTTCAGCGGCGAAGACGACGCAAGCTCGCCGCCGGCGCGATCACTCGGCCGCCGCGGGATCTCCGGCAATCTGGTCGGGTTTCTCGCGTTCGGCGACGAGCATGCCATGAACCGTCCCGCGGAGATCGTCGATGCCGTCGCGAGCGGCGACGTCGACATCGCCGCGGCGTGGGGACCGATGGCGGCGTATTTCGCCGCGCGCGAGAAGGAGCCGCTCGACGTGACGCCGGTTTCGCCGCAATCGGACGGGCCGATGCCTCAAGCCTTCGACATCTCGATGGCGATCCGCCGCGGCAACCCCCCCCAACTCGCGCGGCTGAATCAGTTCATCGACACTCATCGGCGCGACATCGACGCGCTGCTCGACGAGTACCAGGTGCCGAGGGTCGCAACTCCGTGAGACGCGCGCTCGCTCTTGCCGCGCTCGTGTTGCTCGCCGCCGCGTGCGAACGCGAAGCGCGTCCGTTCGACAAGCTCGCCATCGTGTCGAGGCAGCCGGCGATGCCGGTGCTGTCGCAGATCTATCCGGGCGGCACGCCGCCGGCGATGAACCTCACCAGCCCGTTCCAGGACAACGCCTACGGCATCAGCGAAGGCAAGCGTCTCTTCGGCCAGTACAACTGCTCGGGCTGCCACGCGAATGGCGGCGGCGGCATGGGGCCGGCGCTGATGGACGACAAGTGGATCTACGGGTCCAACCCCGAAAACATCTTCGCGTCGATCGTCGAAGGACGGCCGAACGGGATGCCGTCGTGGAAAGGAAAGATTCCCGACGAGCAGGTCTGGCAGCTCGTCGCCTACGTCCAGTCGATGAACGGGCAGTCGTCGATTGACTCGCTGCCGAGCCGCAGCGATCACATGCACGCGACGACTCCCGAAAACCTGCGGCCGGCGCTGAAGCCGGTGCAGACCGGGGCGCCATGACCGCCGACGAGCTGCGGCTGCACAACCAGCTGTCGCACGCGTGGTACGTGCCGCGCGGATTTTTCGGCTGGTTCTCGGTCGTCGATCACCGCACCATCGGCAAGCGCTACATCGTCACGGCGTTCGTCTTCTTCGCGATTGCCGGCGTGATGGCGGCGCTGATGCGCATCCAGCTCGCGATTCCCGACAACCACTTTCTCAGCCCCGACACGTACGACCAGCTGTTCACGGTGCACGGTACCGCGATGATGTTCCTGTTCGCCGTGCCGGTGATGGAAGGGATCGGCGTGTACCTGGTGCCGCTGATGGTCGGCACGCGCAACATCGCGTTCCCGCGGCTGAACGCGTTCAGCTACTACGTGTACCTGTTCGGCGGCATCATGCTGTTCACGGTCGCGTTCCTGAACTCGGGCCCCGACGTCGGCTGGTTCTCCTATGTTCCGCTGGCGGGCCCCGATTACGGCGTCGGCAAGCGGCCCGACTTCTGGGCGCAGCTCATCACGTTCACCGAAGTCGCCGGCCTCGCGGTCGCCGTCGAACTCGTCGCGACGATCTTCAAGACGCGCGCGCCCGGCATGACGCTCAACCGGATCCCGCTCTTCGTCTGGTCGATGCTCGTCATGTCGTTCATGATCATCTTCGCGATGCCGGCGGTCGTCCTCGGCAGTTCCTTCCTGCTGCTGGATCGATTGGTCGGCACGCAGTTCTACAACCCCGCCGAAGGCGGCGATGCGCTGCTGTGGCAGCACCTCTTCTGGTTCTTCGGCCACCCCGAGGTCTACATCATCTTCGTGCCGGGGCTCGGCATGGTCTCGTCGATCATCGCGACGTTCACCGGCAAACCGGTGTTCGGCTACACCGCGATGGTGCTGTCGCTCGTCGCGACCGGTTTCATCGGCTTCGGCCTGTGGGTGCACCACATGTTCGCGACGGGGCTGCCGGAACTCGGCCTGACGTACTTCACCGCGGCGAGCATGGTGATCGCCATTCCGAGCGGGATCCAGATCTTCTGCTGGATCGCTTCGTTGTGGCGCAGCCGCGTCCGCTTCGAGACGCCGATGCTGTACGTGCTCGGCTTCATCGCGATCTTCGTCCTCGGCGGCCTCACCGGCGTCACGCTGGCCGCGACGGCGTTCGACACGCAGGTGCACGACACCTATTACGTCGTCGCGCATTTCCACTACGTGCTGATCGGCGGCGCGGTGTTCCCGCTGCTCGGCGGCATCCACATGTGGTTTCCGAAGATGACGGGCCGCATGATGAACCGCGCACTCGGCGCGTGGTCGTTCTGGCTGTTCTTCATCGGCTTCAACATCACGTTCTTCCCGCAGCACATCCTCGGCCTCGAAGGGATGCCGCGCCGCGTCTACACCTATCTTCCCGACAGCGGATGGGGAACGCTCAACTTCATCTCGACCTGCGGGGCGATGCTGCTCGCCGCCGGCGGCGTCGTGCTCCTGTACAACGTGATCGTCAGCGCGATCGCCGGTGCGCCCGCGCCGGCGGATCCCTGGGGCGGGGAAACGCTCGAGTGGGCCACCTCGTCGCCGCCGCCGGTCTACAACTTCCTCTACACCCCGGTCGTCGAGGGACGCAGCGCCATGTGGGATCGATCGAAGGATGCGCCGCCCGTCGTCGTCGGCATCGACTCGACGTCGCGCGAGGTCCTCATCACGAACCTTGTCGATGCAGCGCCGAGCCATAAGACCCACTATCCCGATCCGAGCGTCTGGCCGTTCCTCTCGGCGGTCGTGACGTCGGCGTTCTTCGTCGGCTCGATCTTCACGCCATGGGCGCTGCCGGCCGCGATCGTTCCGCTGTTCATCGTGTTGACCGGCTGGTTCTGGCCGAAGGACGCCGATCGATCCACGCAGGCGGAACGCGCCACGAGCGAGGTGGCGCCCGCCGGAGGCGAGGCCCGCCTCCGCGAAAGCTACGGCGGGCAGGCGTGAACGAGCGTCCTGCGGTCGACGCGGCGCCGCTGCCGAACTACGCGTTCGGCCCGCAAGGGCTGATCTGGTGGGGCACCACGGGCTTCATGGTGATCGAAGGGTCGATGTTCGTCATGGCGATCATCGTCTACTTCTACCTGCGGCTGAAGGTGCCCGAGTGGCCGCCGTCGCTGCCGAATCCGGGCGTCGGCTACGCGACCGCGAACCTGCTGCTCGTCTTCATCAGCTGTATTCCGAATCAGCTCGCGAAGAGTGCGGGAGAACGGTTCGACCTGCGCGGCTCGCGCCTGTGGCTTGGCGTGCTCACGCTGATCGGATTCGGCAACGTGGTCCTGCGCGGCTTCGAATACACGCAGCTGAACTGTCTCTGGGGCGACAACGCGTACGCCTCGATCACCTGGACGCTGCTGTCGATGCACACCATTCATATCGCGACGGACGCAGTCGACAGCGCCGTGCTCTGGGCCGTGATCATGCTCGAGCCGGTGACCGAGCGGCGGTTCGTCGACGTCAGCGAGAACTCGCTCTACTGGTACTTCATCGTTGCGTGGTGGGTGCCGATCTACCTGATCGTCTACTGGGCGCCGAGGTGGCTGTAATGCCGTGGCTTGCGTTCTTCATCGCGCCTGCGGTCGCCGCCGTTCAGATCGGCGTCGGCTACGCGCTGGTGAAGCCGGCCTGTGCCGCCCGTGGCCCCGCGATGCTCGTCACGCTCTCGGCGGTGACGTTCGTCATCGCCGCGATCGGCGGCGTGATGGGTTGGACGCAGCGCCGGCAGGATCGCTTCGTCGGCACGATCGCCGCGGGTCTCAACGTGTTGACGATGCTGCTCGTGATCTGCTCGACGATCCCGCACTTCATCCTCAACCCATGCGAATAACGCATCCGCAGGCGTTGTCGCCGTTCGATCTGCTGGCGATCGGCTTTCTGCTGATGATCGGCGCGCTCTACGCGCTCGGCACCGCGCGGCTGCGCGCGCGCGGCGCGCATCAACGGAGCTTCGAGCCGATCGCGTTTGGCATTGGCTGGCTCACGCTGATTGTGTCCATCCTTCCGCCCCTCGACGCGTGGGCAATAGTCCGCTTCTCCGCGCACATGGTTCAGCACGAGCTGATGATGCTGGTCGGTGCGCCGCTCGTGATGTTCGGCCGTCCCGTGCCCGTGTGGCTCGCCGCGCTGCCGCGCCCGTGGAGCGCGCGCGCCGCAAAAATTCTGCAGTCGAGCGCGACACGCGGCGCATGGAACGGAGTCACCGCGCCGGTCGTCGCCTGGGCGCTCCACGGCGGCGCGATCTGGCTATGGCATCTGCCGGCACTTTATGACGCGGCTGTTGAGAACGAGGCGATTCACCTCGTCGAGCATTCGATGTTCGTCGGCACCGCGATCGTGTTCTGGTGGGGCATGTTGTACGGACGGTACGGCCGTGCTGGATATGGCGCGGCGGTGTTTTACGTGTTCACCACCGCGGTTCACACCGGCATTCTCGGCGCGATCGTCACGTTCGCGCGCGCGCCGCTCTACAGCGCCTACCTCGCGCCGGCGGCGTCGCACGGCATTGACGCGCTCGGCGATCAGCAGGTGGCGGGACTCATCATGTGGGTGCCCGCCGGTCTCGTGCTGACGACGCTCGGCATCGCGCTCTTCGCCGCGTGGCTCGGCGAAGCCGAGCGGCGCGCGCGGGCATAGATTTTGGTTATCTCCGCGCGTACCGCACAAAGGAGATCCGATGGCCACCATTGAGTCAATGACCGAGTTGCTCGTCGACCAGCTGAAGGACATCTACGACGCCGAGAACCGGCTCACGAAGGCGATTCCGAAGCTGGCGAAGAAGGCGGCGAACGAGGACCTGCGCTCCGCGCTCGAGGATCACCTGCAGGAGACCAAGGGACACGTCTCGCGTCTCGAGCAGGCGTTCCGCATGCTCGGTGAAAAACCGAAGGCCAAGCCCTGCCCCGGCATGAAAGGGATCATCGACGAGGGCAACGAGCACGTCGGCGAGGACTACGAAGACGACGACCTGCGCGATGCGGTGATCATCGGCTCGGCGCAGCGCGTCGAGCACTACGAGATCGCCGCGTACGGCACCGCGATCGCCCATGCCCGCACGCTGCGGCAGGACGAGGTCGCCGACGTCCTCGCGCAGACGCTCGAGGAGGAAAAAGCCGCCGACCTGAAGCTGACCGAGATCGCCGAATCGGTCGTCAACATCGAAGCGGCGCACGGCGGGGAGATGGAAGAGGAAGAGCAGAGGCCGCAGCGCCGATCGAACGGACGCCGCCAGGCATCGGGCCGGCAGCGGGCGACCGCGGCCTCGCGCAGTAACGGACGAGGCCGGCGCCGCTAAAACCAAACTCCCAACTCCCAATCACCAACTCCCAACACAGATGTGTTGGGAATTGGGAGTTGGAAGTTGGGAGTGTCCATTCCGCCGAGCTCTTGACGGCATCACGCTTGCGACCCATGCGGGCGTGCGGTGGTGTGTCCTTCTCCTGATTGCGTTGCTCTGTTTGGCCTGCCAGGGCCAGAGCGCGAAACTCGACGACGCACAGCAGTCAGTCGACTCCGTTCGCGCGACCGCGACGACGGTCGTGCGCGGCTGGCTCGCCGGCGACCTGTCGGATCAATTCGCGGGCGCCGCGATCGAGCGCGCGTACGAGCTGTCGGAGCAGACCCGCACCGATCTCACCGCATCGCCGCGGTTACTGGCTGACCGCCGCGCGGCGTCTCTCACCGAAGACTGTGAACAGTTGTCGCGCCTCCTGGCGCGGCTCGGCGCGTCGATTCACCGTGGTGATCATGCCGCCGCGCAGACCGCCCTCGCGGACATCGGCGCGCACGCGGAACCGTCGACACGTGCGACGTCGGGGGACGCGCCGTGAAGAAGATCGGCAACGTCGTCCTCGGCGTGATCACGAGCATCGGCGGCTTCGCCGAGGTCGGCTCCGTGTCCACCGCGGCCCAGGCAGGCGCGCAGTTCGGCCTCCAGCTGCTCTGGGCGATCGCCGCCGCCGCGCTCATCCTCGCGCTCTTCAGCGAGATGTCCGGCCGCCTGTCGTCGGTAAGCGGACGCCCGTTCGCGAGTGCCGTGCGCGAGCGATTCGGCTTTCATTTCCAGCTGACGCTGCTCGCCGCGGAGTTCCTGACCGACTTCATGCTGCTGACCGCCGAACTGGGCGGCGCCGCGATCGCGCTGCACCTGCTCACCGGTCTCGATTTCCGCTGGTTCTTCATCCCGATCGCGATCGCCGCGCTCGTCGTGCTGTGGCTCGGCAACTTCAGCTTCATCGAGAACGGCCTCGGATTGGTCGGCCTCGTGACGCTCGTCTTCGTCGTCGCCGCGTGGGAGCTGCACCCGGCGACGAAGCAGCTTGCGCCGAACTTCGTGCCGTCGATGCCGACGCACGATGCGGCGCGCTACGCCTTCCTCGTCGTCAGCATCGTCGGCGCGACGGTGAGTCCGTACCTGCTGAATTTCTACGGATCGGGCGCGGTCGAAGAGAAGTGGAACGAGAGCGACATCTGGTCGAACCGCGTCACCGCGTTCGCCGGCATCGGCTTCGGCGCCGTCGTGTCGATGGCGACGCTGGTCGCGGCGGCGTTCGTGCTCGGCCCGCGTCACATCCAGGTCGAGTCGTACGAGCAGGCGGCGCTGATGTTCGTGCCGCTGTTCGGCCGCTGGGCTGTGCTGCTGTTCGCGGCGGCGCTCGGCATCGGCTGTTTCAGCGCGGCGGTCGAGATCGCGCTGAACGGCGGCTACATCATGGCGCAGGGATTCGGGTGGCCGTGGGGCGCGAACAAGAAGCGCCTCGAGACGGCGCGCTTCAGCGGCGCGATGACGCTGATGCTGGTGGCCGCCGTGCTCTTCGCGTTTGTCGGCTTCGATCCGCTGCGGCTGACGCTCATCTCGGTCGGCGTGACGGTGATCATCATGCCGCTCGTCGTCCTGCCGATGCTCGTGCTGATGAACGACGAGGATCTCGTGAAGGACTACCGCAGCGGGCCGATCGGCAACGGCATTCTCGCGGCTCTCACGATCGTCGCGGCACTGATGGCCCTTGTCGTCGTGCCGCTCGAGATTGTCGGCGGAGGCTAGCGTGGACCTCGTTCGTGACGTACTGGACAAGCAGGTCGTCGACCGCAACGGACGCGAGATGGGACGCGTGGATGCCGTGATCCTCGAGGTGCGCGCGGACAAGCCGCCGCTCGTGCGCGCCATCGAGATCGGTCCGGAGGTTCTTGCGCGCCGGCTGCACCCGGCGATCGGCCGCCTGTTCGCTGCGCTCGAAGAGGTGCTCGGTCTTGACGATCGTCGCCCGATCCGCGTGCCGTTCACGCACGTCGAAGTTCGCGATCATGTCGTCGCCGATCTCACGGCGGGCGAGACGGGCGCTGCGAACGTCGAGAACCGCCTGCGGCATTTCTTCCGGAGACTCGCGTGGAAGTGAGGCTCGATCGACTGCTCGGCCGCTCGGTCCATGCGCGCGACGGGCGCCGCATCGGACGCCTCGAGGAGTTCCGCGCCTCCAGGGAAGGCGGCGGCTGGGCCGTCAGCGAGTTCGTCATCGGTGCGGCGGGTCTTCTCGAACGCCTCGACCTCGGCGCGCGTCTCGTTCTTGGCCGGAAGACGCGCGGTTACGTCGCGCGATGGGACCAGCTGCAGCTGGAAGAAGAAGGACACGTGCGCCTTACGTGCCCTGTTGAGGAGCTGACTCGCCTATGACCACCCAGGCCCTGACCACGACCTCGTACTGGCTCGATTCGACGTCGATGCCCCGATTCCCGCGCCTCGACCGCGATCTCACCGTGGACGTCGCGATCGTCGGCGGCGGCATCACCGGACTGACCACGGCGTATCTGCTCAAGCGCGAAGGGCTGTCCGTGGCGGTGATCGATCGCGATCGCATGGGCGGCGTCGACACCGGCCACACGACCGCGCACGTCACCTGTGTCACCGACCAGGACCTCACCGACCTTGCGAGCAGTTTCGGCCGCGACCACGCGCAGGCGGTATGGGATGCGGGGCTCGCGGCCATGAACGGGATCGACGCCATCGTTCGCGACAACAACATCGAGTGCGAGTGGAGGTGGGTGACGGGCTACAAGGTGTCGTTGCCCGATGGCGGCGACGCGGCACACCTGCGCGACGAAGCGGCGCTGGCGACGGAACTCGGGTTCGACGCGTTTTTCAGGGACGCCGTGCCCTACTTCCAGCGCCCCGGCATCGAGTATCCGGGCCAGGCGAAGTTCCATCCGCGGAAGTACCTGTCCGCACTGGCGCGGCTGGTGAATGGCGGCGGATCGCACCTCTTCGATCACACGTCATGCGAGGAGGTGTGCGACGAGCCGCTGTCGGTGAAGGCGAACGGACATCGCATCTCCGCCGGATACGTCGTCATCGCCACGCACACACCCCTGAGCGGCAAGACCAACATTGCGAGCGCCACGCTCTTCCAGACGAAGCTCGATCTCTATACGTCGTACGTCGTGGCGGGGACGATCGATCGCGGCGTGTTTCCGGAAGGATCGTTCTGGGCGACCAACGATCCGTACGACTACCTGCGGATCGATCGCCATCGTGATCGCGACTTCGCGATTCTCGGCGGCAAGGATCACAAGACCGGACAGGCCGACGACACCGAGGGGTGCTTCGAGGCGATGGAGCAGAAAGCGCGATCGATACTGCCAGGGTTCCAGCTCACGCACCGCTGGTCGGGCCAGGTCGTCGAAACCAACGACGGCCTTCCGTTCATCGGCGAATCGTCCGATCGGCAGTTCATCGCGACCGGCTATGCCGGCAACGGCATGACGTTCGGGACGATCGCCGGCGTGATGGCGTGCGATGCGGTGATGGGGCGGTCGAACCCGTGGGCCGGTCTCTTCGACGTCGGGCGCACGAAGGTGCGCGGCGGCGCGTGGGATTACGTCAAGGAAAACGTCGACTATCCGTATTACCTGATCCGCGATCGGTTCGCGGGCGCCGAAGCGAAGTCGCTGCGCGCCGTTGCGCGCGGCGAGGGAAAGATCGTCGAGGTCGATGGCGAGCAGGTCGCCGTGTACCGCGCGCCGGACGGCAGCGTCACCAAGCTCTCGCCGGTGTGCACGCACATGGGATGCAACGTCGGATGGAACGACGCCGAACGCACGTGGGACTGCCCGTGCCATGGCTCGCGCTTCAAGCCGACAGGGCAGGTGCTCGCGGGCCCCGCGGAATCGCCGTTGCAGCGAGTAGGGGACTAGGGGACGAAGGAACATTGGACCTGCGGACCGGCACGGCGTTCTGGCCGATCAGAGACGGGCTGCTCCACACCTATCCATCACTCGATTCGGATCTCACCGCCGACGTCGTCGTAATCGGCGCCGGCTGTACGGGCGCACTGACCGCGTACCGCCTCGCCGAGGCGGGCGCGGATGTCGTCGTCCTCGACAAGCGCGACGTCGCAAGCGGCAGCACCGCCGCCACCACCGGCCTGCTCCTGTACGAGACCGATACCACGCTGGTGGAGCTCGCCGCATTCATCGGCGAGCACGCCGCGGTTCGTGCATGGCAGCTCGGGCGCGAGGCGATTGACGAGATCGACGACCTGTGCCGCGCGCTTGGCGATGCATGCGGATTCTCGAGACGCAACACGTTGTACCTGGCCTCCTCGCGGCGCGACGCGCGGGCACTCGCGCGCGAACACGCGCTCCGCGCACGCGTGGGCTTCGACGCAAAGTGGCTGTCTGCCGCGCAGCTGAAGGAGCGGTACAGCATCGACGCGCCCGCCGCGATCGCAGGTCGCGGCGCCGGAGAGATAGACGACTATCGCTTCACGCACGCCCTTCTGCGCGCCGCTTCTGCCCGCGGCGTCCGCGTGTGCGATCGAACGGAGGTGCGCCGCGTTCGCGCGCATCGCGACCACGTGATCGTGGTGACCGACCGCGGGCCGCGTATCAGGGCAGGGCACGTCGTCTGGGCGACCGGCTACGAATCGATCGAAGAGACACAGAAAAAGGTCGGCAGGATGTACAGCACGTGGGTCGTCGTGTCCGAGCCGGTGATGGACTTCGGGCCATGGCGCGACCGCGCGCTGATCTGGGAAACCGCGCGGCCGTATCTCTATGCGCGAACGACCGACGATGGGCGGATCATGCTGGGGGGAGAGGACGAGGCGTCCGCGACTCGTCACGCGAAGGAGCGGCTGCTCGACGCGAAGGCTCGCCGCCTAATCGATCGATTCCACCGCTGGTTCCCCGCCATCGCCTTCGAGCCGGCCTATCGATGGGCAGGCGTCTTCTCGAATACGCGCGACGGTCTTCCGTACATCGGTTCGTCCCGCCGGCACCCGCGCGCGTGGCTCGCGCTCGGGTACGGCGGCAACGGAATCACGTTCGCCGCAATCGCCGCCCGCCTGATTTCCGACGCGTGGCGCGGCGTGCCGAATCCCGACGCCGCTATCTTCGCGTTCGATCGCGAATCCACGCGGCGATGACGTCCTGCACGCGCTCGTAGGTTGACGCCACGTCCGCGGCTCGTCTCGACGGCGCGAGCGAGTGATCGCCGCGCTCGACGACGTGCAGCGTCACGTCGGTCTTCAACGCATTCAATACCAGCCGTAGTTCCTCGGGCGTGCCGAAGGTGTCGCGCTCGCCCTGCACGAACAGCATCGGCGCGCGGATGTTCATCAGGTGTGCCGCGCGCAGCTGCTCGGGCTTTCCTGGCGGATGCAGCGGGTATCCGAGGAGGACGACGCCACGGATGCCCTCATCGCCCGCGGCCGCAAGATGCGTGGCCATCCGGCCGCCCATCGATTTCCCGCCGATGAACAGCGAATTGCCGGCTATGGGTGCGTGGCGCCGTGCGACGTCCACGACCGCGCGGTAACACGCCTCCAGCACCGGCGTCCGATCGGGGACACGTCTCTTCTGCTCCATGTAGAGAAAGTTGAAGGTGACGATGTCGATGCCGCGGGCGGAGAGAGCGCGCGCGAAATCGACCATGAACGTGCTCTCTTGTGGCGCGCCGGCGCCGTGGCCGAGCACGAGCGTCGCGCCGATGCGCGTCGCGTAGGGCGGGTCCGGCCAGGGGCCGACCCGCCGGTCGTCCGCGAGATAGACGAGCGCCGTCGTCTTCGCGCCGTTATCCAGTGCGACCGAGAGTCGATCGGACATGCAGAGCCGGACGTACGGTCCGGTGCCGCCGATGATGATGCTTCACGAGGTGCTTCCGGATGAAATGCCGCTCAACATACGCACCGTAGCCGACTGTGCCGACCCTCCAATCGCCGCCTGTCGAGCTGTGCCAGATGTTCGATCGCGGCGCGACACACGTTGATCGGATTGGACGCCACGAGAGACGGAGCGTATCGATGAGCAACGCGATGATCCTGATCCTGCTAACCGCTGTGGTGATGAAGCTCGCGGTGCTCGTCGGAGTACTGATCTGCTTGAAACGTCGCGAGAGCAGGCGTAGCCTCGTTGATCGCGCACACACACCACACTCGATCGGAGTTGCCCGCATGAAACTGAGACTCGGGTCCCTCTTGTTCGCCCGCCGCACGAAGACCACCGGCAAGGTCGTCACCTTGCAGACAGTGGCCACGAAGGCGCTCCCGCGCAAGCCGCTCGATCCGAAGTGGCTCAAGATGCCGCGGACCCTGTAGCTACCGACTCAGAAAATCGCTTTCTACCGCCGCACTCGCAGACGGCGCATAATTCGGCGCCATGGAGTCCATCCACGCCGCGACGAGCCTGGTGGACGTGCTCGCGCGCCTCGCGCTGGCCGCGGCCGCCGGCGCGATTGTCGGCATCAATCGCGAGCTGCAGCAGAAACCCGCCGGCCTCCGAACGCATGCGCTCGTCGGCATGGGGGGCGCGCTGATGATCGTCGTCGCGCTGGCGCTGCCCGACGCCGGCGCGGCGACCACGAGCGCGGCGGTCAGCCGGGTCATGCAGGGGATGGTCGCCGGCATCGGCTTCATCGGCGGCGGCGCGATCCTGTATCGCGGCGACGCCAGGGCCGTCCACGGCCTCACGACCGCTGCCGCAATCTGGGTGGTGACGGCGGCGGGCATCGCCATAGGCGGCGGCATGTGGCGGACGGGCCTCGGGGCGGCGATCCTGACGCTGATCGTGCTCAGCGGCGGCGAATATGTCGACGACTGGCTGCATCGACGCTCCCGGCGGCCGACCGACCCCGATTGACATTCCGCGCATGCATCGATTGCATCGCCGGTACTTGCACGTCTCAGCCCGCGCCCGATAAAATTCGAAGGTTCCTGCCACAGATTTTTCCGCGCCTGGAACAATCCAGTAGCGAACTCGGAAGGATTCTCAGTTCATGTCCGTAACCGCGCCCGTAGAACAGGAAACAGGCACCGATACCGGTGCGCAACGCGTCGTCAACGATTTCGCCATCCAGGTCGCCACTGTCAACGGTTCCGGCAGCCAGACCGCCAACCTCGTTCTTCTCCGCTCCATCTTCCAGATGGGCATCCCCGTGTCGGGCAAGAACATGTTCCCGTCGAACATCGCCGGCCTGCCGACGTGGTACACCATCCGCGCGAGCGCGAAGGGCTACATTGCTCGCAAGAAAGAGGTCGATCTTCTCGTCGCGCTGAACGCCGAGACGGCCAAGGAAGACGTGATGACGCTGTCGCCCGGCGCGGCGGCCGTCTACGACGAGCCGTTGAAGCTGAATGAGCTGCGCAGCGACCTGATTTTCTATCCGGTCCCCTTCGACAAGCTGATTTCGCCGGTCACGACCGACGCGAAGCTGCGCCGCCTCGTGCGCAACATGATTTACGACGGCGTCCTGTCCCGCCTGCTGTCGATCGACATGGCGCAGATGGAGAAGGCGCTGCGCAAGCAGCTCGGGAAGAAGGAGAAGGCGATCGCGCTCAACATGGCCGCGCTGAAGGCGGGCTACGACTACGCCGAAGCGAATCTTCCGAAGCGCGACCCGTTCGTCGTCCAGCCGATGCAGGGAAAGACGGAGGGGATGATCCTGATCGAGGGGAACGCCGCCGCGGCGATCGGCTGCATGATGGCGGGGGTCACCTTCGTCGGCTGGTATCCGATCACGCCGTCCTCATCGCTCTGCGAATCGCTCATCGATTACCTGAAGAAGTACCGCAAGGATCCGGAAACGGGGAAGGCGACCTACGCGGTCGTGCAGGCGGAAGACGAGATCGCGGCGCTCGGCATGGTGATCGGCGCGGGCTGGATGGGCGCGCGCGCGATGACGTCGACGGCCGGCCCCGGCATCTCGCTGATGGCGGAGTTCACCGGCCTCGGCTACTACGCTGAAGTGCCCGCCGTGATCTTCGACGTGCAGCGCGCGGGGCCGTCCACCGGTCTCCCGACGCGCACCGGCCAGCAGGACGTGCTCTCGACGGCGCTCCTCTCGCACGGCGACACGAAGCACCCGCTGCTGTTCCCCTCGTCCGTGAACGAGTGCTACACGATGGCGCAGGAGGCATTCGACATCGCCGAGCGGCTACAGACGCCGGTGTTCGTGATGACCGACCTCGACCTCGGCATGAACACCTGGATGTCGAAGACGTTCGACTATCCGACGAAGACGTTCGACCGCGGCAAGCGCCTCACGGCGGACAAGCTGAAGCAGCTCGGCGAGTGGGGCCGCTACCGCGACGTCGACGGCGACGGCATCCCGTACCGCACCGTGCCTGGCGACGGCGGCCCCGCGTTCTTCACGCGCGGCTCGGGGCACAACGAGAAGGCGCTCTACAGCGAGCGCGCCGATGACTACACGAACAACCTCGATCGCCTGTCGAAGAAATTCGACACGGCGCGCACGCTCGTGCCGCAGCCCGAGCTGGTCGACAACGCGGGCAAGGGCGGCGTCGGCATCATCGCCTACGGGACGACGCACTGGGCGCTCATCGAGAGCCGGGATCAGCTGAAGAACGAGGCGAAGATCAACACCTCGTACCTGCGGCTGCGCGGCTTCCCGTTCTCGAAGGCGGTGTTCGACTTCATCGACGCGCACGACCGTGTCTACGTCATCGATCAGAACCGCGACGGCCAGATGTGGTCGCTGCTCAAGCTCGAATGCAGCGCGCCGCAGGTGGCGAAGCTGCGGAGCATCAAGCATTACTACGGCCTGCCTGTCGATGGCCGCTCATTGACGAACGAGTTGCTGAAGCAGGAGGGGCGGTAAGTCATGGCGGGCAAAGTCAACATCATCGGACTCGAGAACACCGCGTATCGCGGCGCGAAGACCACGCTCTGCGCGGGCTGCGGCCACAACGCGATCACCGAGCGCATCATCGACTCGTTCTTCGAGCTCGGCATCCAGCCGGACCAGGTCATCAAGCTCTCGGGCATCGGCTGCTCGAGCAAGAGCCCGGCCTACTTCCTGAACCAGGCGCACGGCTTCAACTCGGTGCACGGCCGCATGCCGTCGCTGGCGACCGGCGCCGTCATCGCGAACCGCAAGATGATCGCGATCGGCATCAGCGGCGACGGCGACACGGGCGCGATCGGCATCGGCCAGTTCGTGCATCTCATGCGCCGCAACCTGCCGATCGTCTACGTCATCGAGGACAACGGCTGCTACGGCCTGACGAAGGGGCAGTTCTCGCCGACGGCGGACCTCGGCTCGACGCTGAAGACCGGCGTCGTCAACGACCTGCCGCCGATCGACACGTGCGCGCTCGCCATCGAGCTCGGCGCGTCGTTCGTCGCGCGCTCGTTCTCGGGCGACCCGAAGCAGCTCAAGGCGATCCTCAAGGCGGCGATCAGCCACCGCGGCACGAGCATGATCGACGTCCTCTCGCCGTGCGTGACGTTCAACGACCACGAAGGGTCGACCAAGAGCTACTCGTACGTGAAGGACCACGACGATCCGCTGTCGGAAGTGAGCTTCGTGCCGTACTTCGAGGACATCACGATCGAGCAGGAGCCGGGCACGAGCCAGGAAGTGACGCTGCACAACGGCTCGAAGATCGTGCTGACGAAGATGACCGAGGACTACTCGCCGGTCGACAAGGCGAAGGCGCTGCAGATGATCCGCGCGACGCACGCGCGCGGGGAGTATGCGACCGGCGTCCTGTATCTCGAGCCGGACAAGCAGGATTTCGTCGACATGCTCGGCATCGTCGACGAGCCGCTGGCGTTTCTCCCCGACGCGAAGACGCGCCCCGGCAAGCACGCGCTCGACGAGATCATGGAGAGCTTCAGGTAAATCCCGACATCCAAATCCCAAATCCCAAATCCAAAGGTTCGGGTTGGGATTTGGGGCTTGGGGTTTGGGATTTGGGATTTCTTGCTGTGCTATACTCCGCGGCGCTTTCAGGTTAAAACCAACTAAATCTTCAACATGAACGGCTATCTGTCGGTCGTCGTCTATCTCGGGTTCATCCTCGCCTTCGCGCTGGTATCGCTCGGCGCGGCGTGGATCCTGAGCCCGCATCGGCCGACCACGGGAAAGCTGAATACGTACGAGTGCGGCGCCGAACCGATCGGCGGTGCGTGGGTACAATTCCCCGTCGGCTTCTACCTCGTCGCGCTCGTTTTCATCGTCTTCGACGCGCTCGCGGTGTTCCTCTTCCCGTGGGTGATCGTCCTGCGTACGCTCGGCGCGCGTGGCCTCGCGACGATGGCCCTGTTCCTCGCGATACTCGGCCTCGGCTGGGTCTATTCCTACCGGGAGCGCATCTTCGAATGGCAGTAACTCCATGGCCGTAAAAGATCCCCCGGTTCCAGTCATTCCCGCTCCCATCTGGCGCAACTTCAAGGAACTCCAGGAATGGGAGCAGCTGCACAAGACACGGCCCGAGGGCGACAAGCATTCGGCCTTGTTCGAGTCGGTGACCGAGGGGATTCACAGCTTCCCTGGCGGTTTCGTCGTGACGACCGCGGCGGATGCGTTCCTGAACTGGGCGCGCAAGTCGTCGGTGTGGCCGGTAACCTTCGGCCTCGCCTGCTGCGCCATCGAGATGATGGCGACGTTCTGCTCGCGCTTCGACGTCGAGCGTCTCGGCATGGTGCCGTGGGCCTCGCCGCGGCATTCCGACCTGATGATCGTGTCGGGCACCGTGACGATCAAGATGGCGCCGATGCTTCTCCGCATCTACGACCAGATGCCGGATCCGAAGTGGGCCGTCTCGATGGGCTCGTGCGCGAACTCCGGCGGTCCGTTCCGTCACGGCTATCACGTGGTGAAGGGCGTCGATCGCGTCATCCCCGTTGACGTCTACGTGCCCGGCTGCCCGCCGCCGCCCGAGTCGCTGTTGAACGGGCTGCTGCTGCTCCAGGATCAGATCGCGCACTTCAGGAAGACCGGCAGGAAGGCGCCGCCGAACGAAAAGGTCGATTGATGAACGCTGATCAGGGACGCGCAGCGCTCGCATCGACGTTCGGCATCGAGGTCGCCGCCGGCAAGCCGATCGTTGCCACCGTTGCTCCGGAACGCTGGCAGGAGCTCGCGCGCTTCGCGAAGGACACGCTCGGCGCCCGCTTCTTCTCGTTCCTGACCGCCGTCGACTGGAAAGAGCAGGGACTCGAAGTCGTCATCAAGGTCGACAACGTCGACACGAACGCCGAATACCTGCTGAAGACGAAGCTTGGCCCCGGCGTCTCGGAATGCCCGTCGCTCGTGCCCGTCTATCGCGGCGCGAACTGGATGGAGCGCGAGGCGTACGACATGTTCGGGATCAGGTTCGCGGGTCACCCCGACCTGCGGCGGATCCTGCTCGAAGACAGCTGGGAAGGGCACCCGCTCTTGAAGTCGTATGCGGTCGACACGCCGCATCCCCCGTATAGATAAGGACGCGCGCCGATGCTGGATGTGAACAAGACGACGCGCGTGGAGATGGACTGGTCGGGTCCGGAGCGGCTGCAGATGAACATGGGGCCGCAGCACCCGTCGGCCCACGGCGTGTTCCGCGCCATTCTCGGTCTCGAGGGCGAGACCGTCGCCGAAGTGGACGCGGTGATCGGCTACCTGCACCGCTGCCACGAGAAGCTCGCCGAGACGCTGACGTTCGCGCAGTACCCGTCGATCGCATCGAAGACCGATTACGTCGCGGCGATGACGAGCGAGTTTGCCTACGTGCTCGCCGCCGAGGAGCTCGGCAAGTTCGAGGTGCCGAAGCGCGCGCAGTACCTGCGCGTCATCGTCGCGGAGCTCCAGCGCATTGCGTCGCACCTGCTGTGGCTCGGCACGTGGTGCATGGACATGGGCGGCGCGCTCGGCGGCGGCGCGACGATCTTTCTCTACTGCATCCGCGAGCGCGAGGACGTCCTCGACCTGTTCGAGGCGCTCGTCGGCGCGCGGCTGCTCTACGGCTTCTTCCAGGTCGGCGGCACGCGCTACGACATCCCGGACGGCTGGGCCGAGCAGTGCCGCGCGACCATCGATCGCATCAACTCGCGCGTCGACGAATACGAGCAGATGCTCGAGGACAACGCGTTCTTCCTCGCGCGCACGAAGGGAATCGGCACCGTGTCGCGCGACCTTGCGCTCGACGTCGGCATCTCGGGGCCGCTGCTGCGCGGCTCGGGCGTGAACTTCGACATCCGCAAGAACGCGCCGTATTCCTCGTACGACGACTTCACGTTCACGATTCCGGTCGAGACCGCGGGCGACTGCTTCGCGCGCTACCGCGTGCGGATGGGCGAGTTCCGCCAGGCGATCTCGATCATCCGCCAGGCGCTCGACAGGCTTCCCGCTGGCCCGATCTCCTCGCGTCCGGCGCTCAAGTCGGTGGCGCAGATCAGGATTCCCAAGGGCGAGTCGTACGCGCGCGTCGAAGGGCCGCGCGGCGAGGTGGGGAGCTACATGATCGGCGACGGCAGCGCCAAGCCGTACCGCATGAAGTGGCGCGGCGCGTCGTTCAGCAACCTCGCGATCCTGCCGCACATCATCCCCGGCCACAAGGTTGCCGACGTCGTCGCGATCATGGGCTCGGTCGATCCGGTCTTCGGCGAGGTCGATCGATGATCGCGAATCTCGTGGCCTACTGGCACGGGCTGTCGCCGCAGATGCAGGCGTTCCTCATCGCGATCCTGGCGGCGGTCGTCGTCGGGCACGTGGTGATCGGGCTCGTGACGTACATCACGCTGCTCGAGCGGAAGTTCGCCGCGCGCATGCAGTCGCGCATCGGGCCGTACCGCGTCGGGCCGCACGGCCTGCTGCAGCCGATCGCCGACGCGCTCAAGCTGATGATGAAGGAAGACATCGTCCCCGAGGCGGCGGACCGGCCGATCTACAACCTCGCGCCGATCGTCTTCCTGATCCCGTGCATGCTGATCTTCGCGACGATCCCGTTCGCGCCGGGGCTCGGCGTCGCGGATCTCAACATCGGCATCCTGTTCTTCCTCGCCGTGTCGTCGATGGAAATCGTCGGCCTCTTCATGGCGGGGTGGGGATCGAACAACAAGTACGCGCTGCTCTCGGCGATGCGCGCGGTGAACCAGATCATCTCCTACGACCTGCCGTTCATCTTCGCGGCGCTCATCCCCGTGCTGCTCGCCGGCTCGCTGAAGCTCGGCGACATCGCGGCCGCGCAGCAGGGAAGCCTGTTCAAGTGGTTCATCTTCTTCCCGGTGATCGGCCAGCTCGCGTTCATCATGTTCGTCGTCGCGACGCTCGCCGCCGAGAACCGCGTGCCGTTCGACATCCTCGAGGCCGAGTCCGAGCTCGTCGCCGGTTTCCGCGTCGAGTACTCGGGGATGAAGTTCGCGCTGATCCAGCTCGGTGAGTACGCGCACATGATCGGCTCGTCGTTCCTCGGCGCGCTGCTGTTCCTCGGCGCGTGGTCGGGGCCGGGGCCGGAATGGGCCGGGCCGATCTGGTTCCTGCTGAAGATGGTCTTCATGTTCCTGCTCGTCACGTGGATCCGCTGGAGCTTCGTCCGCATCCGCGTCGATCAGATTCTCGCGCTCTCGTGGAAGGCGCTGCTGCCGGCGACGCTCGCCTTGATGATGACGACCGCCGTCGTCGTGGTCTGGAGGACCGGTGGCTTCCAGTAACGGCTCGCCCCGAGCCGAGTCGAGGGGCACTGAAATCACGACGATCGTCGGCGCGGTCCTCCGCGCGATGGGGCAGACGTTCAAGAACTTCTTCCGCAAGCCGATCACCGTTCACTACCCGGATGTCGAGCGGAAGTATCCCAGCCGCTATCGCGGCCTGCTGGCGCTCACCTACGACAAGGAAACCGGCGAGGAGAACTGCATCGGCTGCCGCCTGTGCGAGTACGTCTGCCCGCCGGCGGTGATCAAGGTCGAGATGCTCAAGGGTGAAGGGCGCAACTACGCGAAGACCTTCAGCCTCGAGCTGTACGCCTGCGAGTTCTGCGAGCTGTGCGTGCAGGTGTGCCCGACCGACGCGATCGTGATGATGAAGTCGTTCGACATGCCGACGACCGATCGCCGCGAGATGCTGCTCGACAAGGATCGGCTGCACGCGATCGGGCTGAAGTACGAACAGTCGTGGGCGACGGGGAATCTCCTTCGCGACATGCAAACACCTCCGAAAGCGCCGGCGCCCGCGCACAAGCCGGCCGCGGAAGGTGCGGCGCCGGCGAAGACGGAGGCCAGCGTTTAATGCTGCACACGGTCTTCTTCTACGTGCTGTCCGCGATGCTGGTCTTCTCGGCCGTCGCGGTCACGACGTCGAAGAACCTGTTCCACGCCGTCCTCTGGCTCGCCCTCGCGCTCACGGGCACCGCGGGGATCTTCCTGCTGCTCGATGCCGAGTTCCTCGCGGCGGTGCAGCTGCTGCTCTACGCGGGCGGCATCATCACCATCGTCGTCTTCGCGATCGTCGTCACCGAGCGGCTCGTCGGCGAGCGTCTGACGCAGACGAACATGCGCATCGGCGGCGGCGCGCTGATCTCGGTCGTGATGCTCGGCTTCCTCGTGCGCGTGATCCTCTACAGGCCGCTGCCGTTCGACCGTCCCGACATGGGCGGCGACGTGACGCGCTTCCTCGGCGAAGCGGTCGCCACGCGCTACGTGCTGCCGTTCGAGCTGCTCGCGCTGCTGATGCTCGCGGGCATGCTCGGCGCCATCTATTTCGCGAGGCCGGAAGACTGATGGTCGGCCTGCAGCACTACCTGATTCTCGCCGCCGTCATCTTCTCCATCGGCCTGTTCGGCGTGATGACGCGCCGCAACACGATCGGCATCCTGCTCGGCATCGAGCTGATGATGAACGCCGTCAACATCAACCTCGTCGCCTTCGCGCGCTACAGCGGGCAGGCGGCCGGCATGGTGTTCACCGTCTTCACGATCTGCATCACCGTGGCGGAAGCGGCGCTCGGGCTCGCCATCGTCATCCTGCTGTTCCGTGTCCGCAAGACGGTCATGGCGGATCATCTCGACCTGTTGAAGGGATAAGCGGCAGGTATGAACTCAGGGACTCTCGCGCTCACCGCCTGGCTGCTGTTCGCACTCTCGTTCCTCGTCCTGGCGATCGTGTATCCGTTCCGCCGCCTCGGACGTCCCGCGGCGTTCTTCTCGGTGCTGTGCGCCGTCGGCTCGTTCGCGTCCGCGGCGATGACGTGGAACCTCCAGCACGCGGCCGCGCATCCGGTGCATCTCGTGTGGGCCTGGCTGCCGTCGGGCGGCAAGACGATCGCCGACGTCGGCGTGCTCGTCGACGCGCAGTCGTCCATCATGATCTGCCTCGTGTCGCTCGTCGCGATGCTCGTGCAGATCTACTCGCTCGGCTATCTGCACGACGAGCCTGCGCCGGGCCTCGGCCGCTACTACGCCTACCAGTCGCTCTTCGCGTTCTCGATGATGGGGCTGGCGCTCTCGCCGAACATCCTCCAGCTCTTCATGTGCTGGGAGCTGGTCGGCCTCTGCTCGTACCTGTTGATCGGCTACTGGTACCAGCGGCCGTCGGCCGCGCGCGCGGCGGTGAAGGCGTTCTGGATCACCAAGGCGGGTGACGTCGGCTTCCTCGTCGGCATCGTGATGCTCTATCGCGCGGCCGGGACATTCGACTTCACCGAGCTGCATTCGATGGCCGCGACGGGTGCCATTCCGCTGGCGGGCCTCTCGATCATCACGTTCTGCATCTACCTCGGCGCGATGGGGAAGTCGGCGCAGTTCCCCTTCCACGTGTGGCTGCCCGACGCGATGGAAGGGCCGACGCCCGTCTCGGCGTTGATTCACGCGGCGACGATGGTGACCGCGGGTGTGTATCTGCTGGTGCGCACCGACTGGCTGTTCGCGCTGACGCCGGACGTGCTGACGATCGTCTGCTGGGTCGGCGCGTTCACGGCGCTGCTGGCCGCGACGCTCGCGTGCGTGCAGGACGACATCAAGCGCGTGCTGGCCTACTCGACGGTCTCGCAGCTCGGCTACATGATGACGGCGATCGGCGCCGGCACCGCTGCCGCCGGCTTCTTCCACCTGCTGACGCACGGCGTCTTCAAGGCGCTCCTCTTCCTCGGCGCCGGCTCGGTGATTCATGCCGTCGGCAGCAACGACCTGCCGAACATGGGGCAGCTCGCGAAGAAGATGCCGCAGACGGCGACGGTGTTCATCGTCGGCACGCTGTCGCTCTCCGGCATTCCGCTCTTCGGCGGCTACGCGTCGAAGGAAGAAATCCTCGGTGCGGTATGGGCCGGGCATCAGACGGGTCCGCTGCTGGTGCTGCTGCTGGTCGCCGGCATGACGGCCTTCTACATGTTCCGCGTGGTCTTCCTTGCCTTCTTCGGATCGGCGGCACCGGTCGCCGCGGTGGCGCACGCCGCGCATGCAGCGGCCGCGGCCACGCCGCCGCGCGTCGCGCACGCGATGCACAACGAGGCGGTCGTCGAGGGCGCGCATGTGAACGAAGCGCCGCATGCCCACGAGCCCGGCGCGGCGATGCTGTTGCCGTTGTGGATCCTGGCGATCGCGTCGGTCGTGATCGGCGTGGCATCCACGCTGAAGCTCGGACCGTTCGCCATCGAAGCACCCGGCGGCGAAGCGGCGCCCGGCTGGCTGACGCCCGGGGCCGTGACCATCGCGCTCCTCGGCATCGCGCTCGCGTGGCTCACGTATCAGAAGGAATCGATCAGGCCCGCGAGCCTCGCCGCGGCATTCGGTCCGATTCGCGATGCGGCGATCAAGAAGTTCTGGATCGACGACGTGTTCGAAGCGATGTACGCGTCAGTGCTTCTTGGATTCGCGCGCGTCGTCGGCTGGGTTGATCGGTACATCGTCGACGGCGTGCTCAACGTGCTCAGCGAGTGGACCGTCGAAGCGGGCGACGAGCTGCGCGGCATCCAGACAGGGAAGGCCCAGGATTATGTCTACGGCGTCGCGGCGGGCGTGCTGGTGCTCGTGCTGCTCATGAGGCTGGTGTTCTAATGATCCAGTCCCACCTCGCGTCGATCATCACGTGGGCGCCGTTCGTCAGCGCCATCATCATCATGTTCGGCGCGCGCACGCGGCCGCTGCTCGTGCGCTGGACGTCGCTCATCGGCACGTTCGTGTCGCTGGTCGGCTCGATCTGGATGTACTACGCGTACGACCGCGCGGCCGCCGGCTTCCAGTTCCGCGAGACGATGGAGCTCGTCCCGTCGCTCGGCATCACGTATCTCCTCGGCGTCGACGGCATGAGCGCGCTGCTCTGCCTGCTGACCGCGATCATCATCTTCGCCGGCGTCTTCGCGTCATGGACGGTGAAGGAGCGCAGCCAGGAGTTCTACGCGCTGTTGCTGCTGCTGGTCACCGGCGTCTTCGGCGTCTTCGTCTCGCTCGACCTGTTTGTCTTCTTCCTCTTCTACGAGATCGCCGTGCTGCCGATGTATCTGCTCATCGGCATCTGGGGCTCGTCCGGCTATGTGAAGCCGCAGGGGATCTTCGGCAAGGCGATGGGATGGACCGGCGTGGGCACGAAGGAATACGCCGCGATGAAGCTGACGCTGTACCTGCTCTTCGGGTCGGCGTTCATTCTCGTCGGCACGCTCGCGCTCTACTCGGCGGGCGGCCACACATTCTCGTTCCTCGCGCTGCAGCAGGTGAAGTTCGATCCGACGCTGCAGAAGTGGGTCTTCCTCGGCTTCTACATCGGCTTCGGCATCCTCGCCGCGATCTGGCCGTTCCACACGTGGTCGCCCGACGGCCACGCGTCGGCGCCGACGGCGGTCTCGATGCTGCACGCCGGCGTGCTGATGAAGCTCGGCGCCTACGGCGTCGTCCGCCTCGGGATGGGCCTGATGCCGGAGGGGACGGTGTTCTGGGCGTATCTCGTCGGCACGATCGCCTGCATCAACATCGTCTACGGCGCACTGAGCGCGCTGTCGCAGACCGACCTGAAGTACGTGATCGCGTACTCGTCGGTGTCGCACATGGGCGTCGTCATGCTCGGCGCCGCGACGCTGACGGTCGTCGGCCTCAACGGCTCCGTGTTCCAGATGTTCGCGCACGGCATCATGACGGGCCTTTTCTTCGCGCTCGTCGGCCTGGTCTACGAGAAGACGCACTCGCGCGCGATCTTCACGATGGGCGGCTTCGGCACGATGATGCCCGGCATCGCGACGGCATTCACGATCGCGGGCCTCTCGTCGCTCGGCCTGCCGGCGACGGCCGGCTTCATCGCCGAGTTCATGACGTTCCTCGGCGCGTGGAGCTCGGCGCACTCGTGGTGGCTGTTCCCGGGCGTCTTCGGCGCGTTCGTCACGGCGGTCTACGTGCTGCGCGTCACGAAGCAGATCTTCTGGAGCGACAAGAGCGCGGATCCGCACTTCGCGCACCTGCCTGATGCGATCGGCACCGAATGGGCCGCGCTCGGCATCCTCGTCTTCGTCATCGTGCTGTTCGGCGTGATGCCCGGCCTCGCGGTCGGCACGATCGATACGGCGACGACGCCGCTCATCGCGTCGATACCGAAAGCCGCTGCCGCGGTTGCGGGGCTGGTGCGATGAACCTGCAGCACGCCGCACCGATTCTTCCCGAGCTCGCGACGTTCGTCCTCGCGGTGCTCGTCATGTTCCTTGGGCTGTTCGGCATGCGCGGACGCGCGGTCGGCTGGGTGGCGCTGGTCGGCCTGCTCGGCGTCCTCGGCCTGATGCATTACCAGGAGCCGGGCACGTCGCTCTTCGGCGGCTCGTTCGTCAACGACGAGCTCGCGCTCTTCGGGAAACGGCTGTTCCTGGCGTCTGCCGCGCTGAGCGTGCTGGCCTCGCTCACGCTGACGCAGAGCAGTTTCGCGCGCCGGGCGGCCGAATATCACTTCGTGCTGCTCGTGTCGGTGCTCGGGATGATGGTGCTCGCCTCCGCGCGCGAGCTGATCTTGCTGTTCGTCGCGTTCGAGCTGATGTCGATGCCGCTCTACGTGATGACCGGCTTCGTCAAGCGCGACGGCGCCGCGCCGGAAGCGGCCCTCAAGTTCTTCCTCGTCGGCACCGCGTCGTCCGCCGTGATCGTCTACGGGATGTCGTTCATGTTCGGCGTCACCGGCAGCACCGACATCGCGTCGATTCCGCCGGCGCTTGCCGCGGGCGATCCGCTGATGGTGCTCGGCATGACGCTGCTGCTTGCCGGACTCGGCTTCAAGATCGCGGCGTTCCCGTTCCACATGTGGGCGCCCGACACCTACGAAGCGGCGAACACGCCGTTCGTCGCGTGGCTCGCGGTCGCGCCGAAGGCCGCCGGCTTCATCGCGATCATCCGGCTCTACGTCGAGGGCTTCGGCGATTCGAATTTCGTCTGGATGCCGACGGTCGCCGCCGTGGCCGGGATGACGATCATCACGGGCAACCTGATGGCGATCCCGCAGCACAACATCAAGCGGCTGCTGGCGTACTCGGGCATCGCGCACATCGGCTACATGCTCGTCGGCCTCGCGGCGCTCTCGGTCAACGGCATCGCGATGGTGCTGTTCTATCTCGTCGCCTACCTGTTCGGAAACATGGGCGCCTTCTTCGTCGTCGAGGTGGTGGAGCGGTCGGAAGGCTCCGCGGAGATCGACGCGTACAAGGGCCTTGCGCAGCGCTCGCCGCTGCTCGCGCTCTGCATGCTCGTGTTCCTGCTGTCGCTCGGCGGCATTCCGTTCGTCGCCGGCTTCTGGGCGAAGCTGTATGTCTTCCTCGCCGCGATCGATCGCGGGATGTACGGGCTGGTCTTTCTCGGCTCGGTCCTGACCGTCGTCGCGCTCTACTACTACCTGCTCGTCGCGCGGCGGATGTACATCGAGGCGCCGGTGAACACGGCGCGCATCCGCATCTCGCCGCTCCTCGGCGTCGCGATCCTCATCTGCATCCTCGGCGTCGTCGGCATCGGCGCGTATCCCGCGCCGTGGGTGACCGCGACGCAGCGCGTCGCGGTCTCCATCTTCGCCAATTCCGGCCCGGCGACGAAGTAACCGTCGCACTCTCGCACGTTCGGACGCACCATCGCACCGCCGCACGATTCGCACCATCGCACTTGACTGCGCGCCGGAATCCTTCTACAAGGAGCGCGGAGGCAGCGCTATGCGGAAGTGGCATCTGGCGGTTGCGGCGATCGTGACGGTCCTGGGGTTGGGCGCGGTGACGACGGTGGCGCAGCAGAAGCCGCCGGAGCTGCGCGACATGACGCTGGTCGGATCGAACGATCTGCAGGCGCGCAGCGCCTACCAGCCGGTCATCCAGAGGCAGGGCAATCGCTGGATTGCCTACATCGGCCATCACGGCGGCGAGATGCCGAATCTGCTGAACGGCCAGCTCGAGCCGAACGGCACGTCGATCGTCGACGTCACCAATCCGAAGCAGCCGAAATACCTCGCGCACATTCCCGGCCTCAAGGACACGCAGAACGTGAACAACGGCGGCGCGCAGATGGTGCGCGTCTGCAGCGGCGCGGATCTGCCGAAGGCCGACAAGAACAAGTTCTACCTGCTGCGAACGTTCGGGACGACGGCGCACGAAATCTGGGACGTCACCGATCCCGCGAAGCCGTCGAAGGTGACGACGATCGTCAGCGGTCTCAAGGACACGCATAAGAGCTGGTGGGAGTGCGACACCGGCATCGCGTATCTCGTGAGCGGCGATCCGCAGTGGCGAACGGATCGCATGACGAAGATCTACGACCTCAGCGATCCGGCGCATCCGGTCTTCATCCGCGACTACGGCCTGCCGGGGCAGCAGCCGGGATCGACGGTCATGCCGGTGCCGACCGACTTGCACGGCCCGATCTCGATGGGCGTGAAGTCCAATCGCGTCTACTTCGGCTACGGGACGGGACGCTACGGCGTCGTCCAGATCGTCGATCGCAAGAAGCTCCTCGAAGGGCCGAAGGAACCGACCGACGCCAACCTCCGCTACCCGGTGGTCGGCCAGCTCGATCTGCCGATCGACGCCGGCGCGCATACCGCGTTTCCGCTGCTCCATACGAACCTGCCCGAATTCGCGAAGCAGAACTGGCAGCAGGTCGTGACCAATACGGCGGCTGGCACGCACGCGCCGTCCGAGGGTTTTCCGCCGCCGACCAACCAGGGAATGCGCGATTTCATCATCACCGTTGGCGAGACGACGGCGAACGAGTGCACCGAGCCGCGGCAGATGGTGCGCGTCATCGACGCGACCTTCGAGCAGAAGATGATGGGTGTCGCGACGTGGACGGTGCCAGAGGCGAGCGGCAACTTCTGCGCGCGCGGCGGCCGGTTCGGCACGCACTCCACCAACGAGAACATGACGCCGATCTACTACGGGCGGGTGCTCTTCGTTGCCTACTTCAACGCCGGCGTGCGCGCGCTCGACATTCGTGATCCATTCAATCCCAAAGAGATCGCCTACTTCATCCCGCCGGTGACGACGAAGACCGACAAGCGGTGCGTCGGCCGCGGCGCGGACGAGAAGTGCAAGGTCGCGATCCAGACCAATAACGTCGAGGTCGACGATCGCGGCTACATCTACATCGTCGATCGCGCGAACACCGGGCTGCACATCCTGGATCTGTCCGGTGCGGCTCGACGGGTGGCGAATTTCCCGGCGACGGGTACCAACTAGCCGTGCGACAATTGCTCGTCCAGGACCTTTTGTTCCCCAGGGGTACCTAGTGTCCGATCGCAACAACGTGTTCACCGGTGCGGCCGATGGCTTCGAGCCTTCCGCGTACGACGCACCGCCTGCCGCACCCTTCCGCGAAGGTTTGCCCTCAGGTTTCAGGATGCGCGCCGACGCGCATTACGTCGAGTCGCTCGAGGCGCCGACGCCGGCGGTCACCGTGCAGTACATCGCCGTGCGTGCCATCGACACGAACGATGGCACCGCGGTCGAAGCGCCGCCGCAGCTCGTCGCATCGATCAAGCGGCATGGCGTGCTGGAACCGTTGATCGTGCAGCGGAACAACGGCGGCTACCGGACGATTGCCGGCCAGAAACGGCTCGCCGCCGCGCGTGCCGCGGGCCTGCGCGACGTGCCATGCCTGGTGCATCACGTCAACGACGAACGGGCGCGCGCGCTGCGCGACGCGCTGTCGGTGCAGAGCAGCGACGCGACGCTCGCGCCGGCGGGG
>JADMIO010806458.1_pt1 | contig 65368 bp, 59 predicted proteins | sample 8958161 | NCBI WGS metagenome assembly JADMIO01 (sample SAMN16585339, study PRJNA669376) | soil metagenome | isolation source: Crop rotation soil | place: USA: Cullars Rotation, Alabama | collected 2011
CGACAACTTGTCCACGTGGAATTCTAAGCTTAGGATCCCAATGTGCTGGAAAGATACGTTCGATCCGCTGTTGGTCACCGATGGCGGCGCGATCCCGCTGCGTCCCGGCAAGCCGAACCGCGCCGGGGAGCCGGCGGTCCTTGAGCGGTGGATGAACGCTGCCGGGATCCCCACGCTCGGTCGCATCGAAGCCCCCGGGACCATCGAGGGTGGGGATACGTTCTGGCTTCGGCCGGATCTGTTCTGCATCGGGCGGACGCTACGCACGAACTCGAGCGGTGTCGCCCAGCTCGCGGACCTCGTCGGTGGCGATGTGCGCGTCTTCGACGTCCCGTACTGGAAGGGTCCCGCGGAGCTGATCCACCTGATGAGCGTGATCTCCCCCGTCGCCGACGACCTCGCGGTCGTCTATCTGCCGCTGCTGCCCGTCGGGCTATGGGAGTTGCTGCGCGATCTCGACTACCGCCTCATCGAGGTCCCCGACGAGGAATTCCCGACGCTGGGCTGCAATGTCCTCGCGGTCAGCCCGGGGGTCGTCATCCTCGCCGAGGGCAATCCAGCCACGGCTGCGGCGCTGGCCGCTGCTGGTTGCGAGGTCCACACGTATCCCGCGAACGAGATCGGGATCAACGGGTCGGGCGGCCCGACCTGTATGACCCGCCCGATCCTGCGTGGCTGACGACGACTCTCAGCGTGGCTGACCGTGGCTGACATCGACCGCGGCAAGCTGATCGACGACCTCGAGACGCTCGTCCGGATCGAGAGCATCACAGGGTCGGAGGAGGTCGTCGCCGACTGGTCTGCGGAGGCGCTGCTCGAGCTCGGGTTGCGGGTCGAGGTCGTGCGGTCCGACCTCGAGCGACTGCGTCTCGACCCGGCCTGGCCCGGCGAGGAGATGGAGCGCTCGACGCTGCCGATCGTGGTCGGCCGGGCGGGGAAGCCGGGCGGCCGTCGCGTGATCCTGTCGGGCCACCTCGATGTGGTCCCGCCGGGCGACCCCGCGACGTGGACGGTCGACCCGTGGGGCGCCGACATCCGTGACGGACGCCTCTATGGCCGCGGCGCGTGCGACATGAAGGGCGGTGTCGCGGCGATCTTCGCGGCGGTCCGCTCACTGGGTACCGACGGATCGTTGCACCGGTTCGCTGGCGAGCTCATGGTCGTCCTCGTCCCTTCGGAGGAGGACGGTGGGCAGGGAACGCTCGGCGCGATCCGGTCCGGCGCGACCGCCGACATGGCGATCATCACGGAGCCGTCGCGGCTCGATGTGGTCGTCGCCCACGCCGGCGCCATCACGTTCCAGTTGACGGTCCCGGGTCGCGCGGCGCACGCGTCGCAGCGTCGGGAGGGGATCTCGGCGCTGGACAAGCTGTTCGTCCTGACGCGCGCGCTGGAGGTCGACGAGCGGCGGCGGAACGAGGACGAGACGGATCCGCTGATGACGGCCCTCGGCCTGCCGTACCCGACCATCATCGGGATCGTGGAGGGTGGCGAGTGGGCGTCGACCGTCCTCGATCGCGTCGTCGCCTACGGGCGTTACGGCGTGCGGCTCGGAGAGTCGCCGGCCGACGCCGAGACCGAGCTCCGCGCCGCCATCGCCGACGCGTGCGAGGCGGACGAGTTCCTGCGTGACCATCCGGCGACGGTCGAGATCACCGGCGGTCGGTTCGGGTCGGCGCGGATGCCCTCGGATCACCCGTTGCCGGCCGGTTTGGCGTCCGTGGTGGAGCGCGTCACCGGGCGGCGACCCGAGCTCCTCGGCGAGCCGTACGGCGCCGACATGCAGATGTTCGTGAACCACGGCGACACGCCATGCGTCATCTTCGGCCCGGGCGACGTCCGCGTGGCGCATTCCGCGGACGAGCACGTGCCGCTCGACGAGGTCGAAGCGTGCGCGCGTGTGCTGGCCGAATGGGTTCGGAGCGAGATCGGCGGATCGTGAGGTTCGTGCCGGTCACCCCATGACCGGATCAGCGGGTGAGGGCGGGGCGCCTCCCGTTCCGTCGCCGTGCCGGTCACCCCATGACCGGATCAGCGGCCGAGGGCGGGGCGCCTCCCGTTCCTTCGCCGTGCCGGTCACCCCATGACCGGATCGCTCGCTGAGCGGGCGATGCGTCCCGTTCCTTCGCCGTATCGGTCACCCCATGACCGGATCAGCGGGTGAGGGCGGGGCGCCTCCCGTTCCTTCGCCGCATCGGTCACCCCATGACCGGATCAGCGACCGACCGCGGGCTTGGACGCCCCCGGATCCTCGACCCGTCACGCCACCGCTGAACGGCGGGCAGCGACCAGCAGCATCGGGGCGACGACCAGGCCCGCGCCCATCAACCCGAGGATCGCGTAGCCGGCGTACGCCAGCACGATGCCGGAGCCAAGGCTCGCGATGGCCGCCGAGCTCCAGATCAGCGTGTCGGTGAGGCCCTGCACGCGCGTCCGTTCCGCGAGCGACAACCCGTGGGTCAGAAGCGCCGACCCCGCGACGTAGCCCAGGTTCCACCCGTATCCCAGCAGGAATAGGGCCACGAACAGCAGCACGCCGCCGTCCGGTGGCGCGATCGCCGCGAGCACCGACGCGACGGCCACCACCGCCAGCCCCGAAAGGATGACCGGCACGCTCCCGAAGCGGTCGGTCAGGCGCCCGGAGATCGGCGACAGCCCGAACATCCCGAACGTGTGTCCGCTGATGACCAACCCGACCGCGGCCAGATCGTGGCCGTGCGCCGCCATGTGCAGGGGCGTCATCGTCATGATCAACACCATCACGAACTGACCGGCCACGAGCGCGACCATCGCGACGGGCACGTTCGGCCGGGCGAAGACGCTCGCGAAGGACACGGCAACTGACCGGTCGGTCTGCATGTCGTGGCGTGACGATTCATCGGCGAGCGCGTACGGGTCGGGTCGCAGGAGCGTGAACGACAGCAGCGCCGCTGCGCCGACGAAGACGATCGGCACGAGGTACGGACCCGCGAGCTCCGGCAGACCGAGCGCGACCGCGATGTTCCCCGCGGGCGCGACGAGGTTCGGGCCGACCACCGCCCCGATGGTCGCGCCCCACACGACCAGACCGATCGCCGACGCTCGCCGGTCCGGTGTCGCAAGGTCGGCCGAGACGTACCGCGACAGCTGGTTGGATGCGTTCCCGAAACCGATGAGCACCGTCCCCGCGAGCAGCAACGGCAGCGACATCGTGACGATGGCGATGGTCGCGACGATCGCCCCGATCACGCTGACCACGTATCCGGTCGCGAGCCCGATACGCCGGCCGCGCCGCACCATCAGGAAGGAGAGCGCGCTCGCGCCGGCGGCCGCGCCCAACACGACCGTCGCCGAAGGGGCGCCGCTCCACGCCGTGGTGCCACCCGCGATATGGGTCGCGACGATGGTGGCGACCGTCACCGCGGCGATATGGCCCGTGCTCCCTAGAGCGACGCCGGCAACGAGCGCTCCGACCGTACGGCGCCGCAGCCGCTCGAGCTCCGCGCCCTGGAAGCGGGCGGCGGTGGACATCGATCGGGCGTCGGCCATCGGCCGATGGTACGAGACCGCGGTCAGATGAGATCGAGCGACAAGATCTCGAACTCCGGACTGCTGCGGGGCGACGAGACACCGTCGCCGGGCACGGCCATCTCAAGGAACCGGCAGAACGCGTTCGCGAGCCGCATCTGCGCGGGCGTTCGAGCTCGGACGCGCCACAGGTCCGGCGACCCGACCACGACGGCCACGCAGCGGGCGCGGGACGTCGCCACGTTCAAGCGGTTACGGCTGTACAGGAAGTCCATGCCGCGCGGCGCCAGCTCGGGTGAAGACGTCGTCAGGGAATAGATGCTGATCGGAGCCTCCTGCCCCTGGAACTTGTCGACCGTGCCGACTCGCGCCTCTGGCGGCAGCAGCCGCTGGATCGCGCCGACCTGCGCGTTGTACGGGGCGACGATCAGCACGTCGGGCCAACCGACGCGTCGGATCACGCCCCGGTCGTCGGTCCAGCGCGTGCCGCCGTCGACGATGGATCGTGCGAGAGCGGCGATCGCGTCGGCTTCCTCCGGGGACTCGCTGTCGGCATCGACCGACGGGCTCGGCAGGTAGCGCGGACCCGTGCCCTCGACCGGCCGCGATGACGCGGTGGCGTGGACGGCCTGCACGATGAGGTGCGGCTCCGACTCGAGGCGGGACTCATAGAAGGCCTCGGACGTGAACGCGCACAGGTCCGGGTGCAGTCGCCACGTCCGCTCGAGGAACAGGCCGCGCGTGGGTGGCATCGTCGCGTCCGCGCCCAGCAGGTGGCCGAGCGCCGACCGGTCGGCCCCCGGCGGATGGGTACCGTGCAGCGGTTGCTCGAGTTGCTGGGGGTCGCCGAGCAGCACCAGATCCGACGCCGCTGCGGCCATGGCGAGGACGTTCGCGAGCGAGATCTGGCCCGCCTCGTCGATGAATAGCACGTCGACGGCGTTGACCATCTTGGTGGACGTCCATAGCCACGACGTGCCGGCGGCGAGGTTCGCGCGGTCATCCTCGAGCCGGGCACGTGCGTCGTCGGCGCCGGCGGCCTTTGCCACGCGCGGGTCATCGACCACGTCGCCCGAGGGGTTGTGCTGGACCGCGCGCACGACGACGTCCTCCTCGTCGGCTGCCTTCAAAACCGCTGTCAGCAGGTTGGAGATCACCTTGTGGCTCGTCCCGGTGATCCCGACGCGTCGTCCAGCGTGCAGCAGGGTCGAGATCATCCGCGCCGCGCTGTAGGTCTTGCCGGATCCCGGGGGTCCCTGGATAGCGAGCGTCGTGCGATCGAGTGCGACCGCGAGCCGGCGGGCTGCGCCAAACGGCGACTCATCGGGCCGCCGCAACTCGGCGTCCGTCGCCTGCCCCGCACGCGGCGGGCGCGCCAGGAGAAGGTCGCGACCCGCACGGAAGGCGCCATCTCCGTCGACACCGTGCTCGGCGATCCACGTCCCGAGCTCCATCAGGCGGGCGCGATGGCTGTCGGTCCGAAACTGGTTCAACCCCACGAGCGCCCGAGGGTGCGGATCCGTGGCGGACCGCTTCACGTCGATCGTCCGTTCCGCCAGATCGACGCCCACGAGCTCACCGATCTTCCAGGCGGAGGGGAACGCACCGGGCTCGTCCTGCTTGCGGCGCGGGTCGAACACCTCACCCCGTTCGAGCTCCATCTCCTGTTCCGGGAATCGGTAGCGCCATGTCTGCTTGCCCGTCCTGCCCGGCTGATCCAGCTCGCCGACCGGTTCGAGGAGTCCGACGGCTTCGTCCTCGTCGACGAGCTCCTCCGGCGTGAGGTCCATCAGGCGATGGAACTCCCACCACATGGCCTTCTCCTCCCGGCGGTGCCAGCCGAGCAGCTGGGCCATCAACCAGCGGGCGTGCCCTTCCGGGTCCTGGGCAGGGTCGTCGACGTCGGCGCCACCGGGAGCCAGTCGCTCGGCGAGTGCCGCCGTCCGTGCCTGGTTCTCGGTCGCATCCTCGGAGGCGATCGCCTGCCTCGGTCCTGGGCGCGGGACCTCACTACCGATGATGGCGGCGAGTTCCCCTCGTCGATCCTCCAGCCAATCTCGGAGGAGGCGGTTGCTGATGACGTCGTCCTCGTTGTACCGCTCGATCCGTTCGAGATGGTCCGCCGCGGGGCGTTCGCCCTCGCCCAGCTCGAGCCACTGCTCGAAGGCGACGATGCTCGACCCGGCGTCGCGAAGATCGATCTGCCGTTCGAAGCCGTAGAAGGTTTCAAGGCGCTTGATCGAGTAGCTGTCGACGGAGGCGCGGAGCGACTGGCGCACGACGCGCAGGAGGTCGACGAGGACGCCCGCCCGCAATAGGTGGTCGACCTCCTCCTCGCGCGTCCCGTACCGGCCCATCAACCGCTTGAGCGCCGTTGGTTCGTACGGCGCGTAGTGGTAGACGTGCAGCTCGGGATCCCGGGCGAGCCGCTCCATCACGAAGTCCATGAATTGCTCGAACGCACGCTGCTCACCGCGGGCGCTGAACGCGTCGTCGTCATCGCGCGACCAGAACGTGTGGAACGTGCCGTCGACCTCACCGACGCCGAACAGGTAGTCGAGCCCGTCGTCGAGCGCGTAGGGGTCACCCTCGATATCGAAGAAGAGGTCGCCCGCCGACGGCGGCGGGAGCGACGCGAGCCCGCGCTCGGGATCGAGCGCCTCACCGGGCTTTGGAAGCAGCAGCTCGTAGACGTACTCCTTCGTCCGCCGATGGTGGAGCTGAAGCCGTGCCTGTTCGCGGACTCGTTCGAGCGCGCCGGCGCTGGTGCCCTCGATCGGAGGGTCTGCCGGGAGTGGCAGCTCCCCGAGCGCCTCCAGCGTCGTGATCCCGCGACCGACGAGCGCGCGTCGCTGGTGTGCGGAGATGCCAGCGACGAGGCTCAGGTGATCGTCGTCCTTCCGGCGCTGGACGCACTCCGCGGCCCAGCGGCAGACATCGCAGTGGTCGACGGGTTCGGGATAGGTGTCGGCCGGCGGGTAGGCGACCTGCCGATCATCGGCGACGGCGGCGAGGAACCGCTCCCGGACGGCACGGTAGTAGGCCATGTAGTCGTCGACCCGGAGTCGTTCGATCGTCCGGGCCGACCCCCCGAGCACGACGTACAGCCATTCCGGTCGCACCCGCTGGATCGCCTCGAGCTGATCGACGTACGAGCAGATCTGGAGCACCGCGCTCGCCTTCACGTGGCGGGCCAGCTTCGTGTCCGCCACCTCGTAGTGGTACTCGCCCCAGACCGACGGCCGGCTCGCGTCGTCGACGCGCAGCAGGAAGTCCGCATGGCCACGCCACGTCCCGTCGAAGAACGTCGCCTGGTAGATGACGTCGGCGCCCGACGCCATCGCCGAGATCGTCGCCGCTGCCGCGTCCCTGATGCGTTGCCCGTAGTCGTCGATGGACCCGTCGGGCTCGATGGTCACGACGGTCCGACCGGCGGCCTGCAGATCGCTCAGGTAGCGCTTCTCGTGTTCGAACCCGCGCTTCCGGATGATGTCCAGCTCGGGGTCGTCGCGCTCCGGGCGCCTCACCAGGCCGGCGACCGCGGCGCGCTCGAGCTCGGTCAGATGCTCGCAGGCGAGATAGGCGACGAGGTCGGTCGCGGCGTAGACGGGCCGCCCGTCGATCGACTGCACGCGGAAACCTTAGCGGCGAACTGCGACAGCTTGCCTGTCGCAAGTCTGCGCTACGCTCCGAGCATGGCCTGGCAACGTGATTCGGAACGTCCCGATACCGCCGAACCGTCGCGTCAGAAGGTGCGCGAGACGCTCATCGAGCGGCAGATCCGCGAAGCGATGGAGGACGGCCGGTTCGACGACCTGCCGCATCAGGGGGAGCGCCTTCCGCCCGACGACGACGCGCTCGCCGGAGAGTGGGGGCTTGCCCACCGGATCTTGAAGAATGCGGGTGTCGCGCCGGCCTGGATCGAGGCAGACAAGCACGCTCGTGCACTCCTCGATGAGCGGGATCGGCTCTTGGAACGTGCGCCGCGGCTATCGCCGTTCGCGCGGCGGCGAGGGCGCGACGAGATGCGCCGACTGGTCGATTCGGCGAATCGCGCGATCGTTCGCGTCAACATCGAAGCGCCGACCGATCGGCAGCAGCGCCGGCTGCTGGACCCCGACGTCGAGCTGGCGCGTTTCGACCGGGCGGCCCGCGGCGAGCCGTCGGGTTAGAGGGCTCGCGTCAGGCGATCAGTGCGGGCGGGCGCCGGGCGGCCGCTGCGTTGCCCCGCAGATGGGGCACGTCGCCAGGCCCGACGTCTCGTCGACGTCAAGGAAACTGGCACAGCCGTTCGTGCGGCAGAAGGGGCGAGTAGGGGTTTGAGCGGCGGCGGCGCGACGGCGCAGGCGACGCATGGAACTTGCGCGACCTGCGTACGTCGAGGTCGCTGAGCGGGACATCATCGAATGTTCTTCTTCGTTCTTTCTGGCGCGCCGCAGGCGGTGTCGGCCTGGGCTGCGACCCTGTTGCTTCATCCGCATCCACGCCGGATATGAGGCGGGAGCGGTTCGTGGTCCGGGCGGCGTATCGGGAGCGTCCGTTGTGGAGGCGCTCGACCGGGGCCGTCGCTGCGGGCCGATGACCGAAACACTATAGCACATGCGTTCCGAAACCCTGATTCCCTGCTTTTCCGAGGCGCGTTGTCACCGTCAGTCACGATCCCGTGACGGACGCGCGTGGTCGGCGGCGGAAACTGCGGTTCCTGCACGGATCGAGCTCCTGTCGTGCGTACTCGTGTGAGATGAGTGTCTGGAAGTAACCAGGAACGCGGACGCCTGGATCGGCCGCTCGGACTTGCGTAGGGGCGCTACCCTGCGCGGCATGACCGTCATCGCGCCGCCAGAGACCACCATCCGGCCGATCCTGCCCGAGGATGCGCCCGCCCTGACCGAGATCCTTGGCCAACCGAGCGTCGCTCGGTGGTGGGGCACGTTCGACGAAGAACGGGTCGAGAAGGAACTGATCGTCGGCGAACCCGACCTGCGCGTCTATGCGATCGAGGTCGACGGGCGCCTGGTCGGCGCGATCCAGAGCTATGAGGAGTCCGACCCCGAGTTCCGACACGCGGGGATCGACCTGTTCCTCGCGGACGAGACCCAGGGTCACGGGATCGGCCCGAGCGCGATCCGGCTTCTCGCGCGTCGGCTCATCGACGAGGACGGGCACCACCGGATCGTCATCGACCCCGCGGCCGACAACGAGCGCGCGATCAGCGCGTACGAGAAGGTCGGCTTCCGGCAGATCGGCCGGATGCGTCGCTATCAGCGCATGCCCGACGGCACGTGGATCGACGGGCTGCTGATGGAGCTCCTCGCGGACGAGCTTATCGACTGAGGGTCCCAGGCACGACATGGCCCTTTCCGGGGCTTGTCAGCACGCGGGGTGGCACTACCATGCCCGCGAGCCGGGAACGCCCGGCAACAGAGGGAGGTACTGAACCAGCATGAGCACACCTACCCCTGCCGCCACGCGCCCGATGGGGATCACGATCCTCGCGGTCCTCGCGGCGATCGGCGGCTTCTTCGGCATCCTTGGATCGTTGGCGCTGATCGGGCTCGGCGGTTTCGCCGCGGCAGCGACCGGCACGGCCGGGCTCTTCGGTCTCGCCGCGATCTTCGGTGTCGTCGCCCTGATCACGGGGATCGCCAGCCTGGCGTTCGCGTATGGCGCCTGGACCCTGAAGCCGTGGGCATGGCCCCTCGGCGTCGCGCTGGCCATCATCAGCATCGGCCTGTCGGTCGCGACGATCGCCGGCGGCGGCGACATCGCCGGTCAGGTCATCTCGATCGTCATCCAGGCGGTCATCCTCTACTACCTGTTCCAGCCCACCATCAAGTCGCTGTTCGGCCGCGCCTAGGGCCACCCAGCGATCGACGACCCGGCGGACGCCCAGTCCGCCGGGTCTTTTCGTGTGCGTGAGGTCCTCGGAGGCGCGCGTCAGATCGGCGGCCAGGGGATCGCCGGCCAGGTAGGCGAGGGGTAGGGAAACACCTTCCGCGCGAGGAGCTCATCGACCCTGCGGATCGTCGCTCGGACCTCGGCCTTGCTGAGCAGGGAACGCAGCTCGCCAGCGAGATCCCCGTCCAGCGCCTCGCGGATCCGCTCGAGCCCTGCCAGTTCGTCGGGGAGCAACGGCTTGCCGCGCCACGCCCAGAGCACCGTCCGCAGCTTCGGCGTCACGGAGAAGCACACGCCGTGATCGACGCCGTACACGTGGCGCCCCCCGTCGACCGGCAGGATGTGACCGCCCTTGCGGTCGGTGTTGTTCACGGCCGCATCGAACACCGCCATCCGGCGGAGCCGCGGGTCGTCCTCGTTGATCCAGGCGATGACGTCGACGACCGGATCGGGCTCGATGAACGCCTGGACCATGCCCTCGCCGAACGGGCCGTCTCGAAGCAGCGTCGGCGGGACGACGTCCCAGCCACTCGCCTCGGACACGAGGTAGGCCGCCACTTCGCGGCGTGTCAGCGTCCCGTCGGGGAAGTCGTCGAGCGGGCGCTCACCGATCGTCGGCTTGTGGATGGCCTCGAGGACGCGTGGTGGCTCGCCGGGGTCGGGACAGGGCAGCGTCAGCGTGACGAAGAGCGCGTTGTTGCTCGAGCCGAGGATGCGCCCGACGATCTCGATCTCGCCGTCGCGCAGGACTTCGAGTGCGGATGCGCTGTCGAGCACCCGACCTAGTTCACGTAGTGGCCGTTGCGCCGCGGGCAGATGTGCCCCTGCGGGTCGAGCGGGGCGCCGCACAGCGGACACGGCGGCCTCCCGGCGGCGACGACATTCGCGGCACGCGCGACGAACGAGCGGGCAGCGGACGCGGTCATCCGGACGCGGAGCAGGTCCGGACCGTCCTCGTCCTCCTCGTCATCGTCGTCAGGGTCGATCGCCTCGCCATCCTCGTCCTGCGCCCGGGCCTCGACGAGCACGCGCTCGGCGCTGCCATCCCAGCCGAGCGTCAGCGAGCCTGCACGGAAGGCCTCGTTGAGCGGCTCGTCCAGCGGTTCGGCGTCGTCCCCGCTGTCGGGCACGGCCGCGACCGGCGTGTCATCGCTCGCCGCGATCCCCCGGACGTCGAGCTCGTCGAGCAGCGCGCCAAGGCGCTCGGCAAGGACGGCGACCTGGACCTTCTCGAGCACGACCGACACCACGCGGCCGCCCTCGCGGGCCTGGAGGAAGAAGGTCCGGTCGCCCGGTTCGCCGATCGTGCCGGCGACGAAACGATCCGGCGGGTCGAAGATGTAGCGCCGTCGCGGCATGGTCCGACTCTATACCTAAACGCCCAGCGACCCGCCCGCCGGCTCAGCTGACGTTGACGTCGACCGTGTGCCACCCGCGTGCGCCGTCCGGAGCGGGCCGCGACGAGATCTCCTCCTGCACGGTCCCCGTGCCATCCGTCGCTCGGACCTGGAGGCGATGCTGGCCCGGCGTGGCGTCCCACACGTGCGTCCACTGGACCCACGTCGCGTCCGAGATCGGCGTGGATAGGTGCGCCGCGTACCAGGTGTCGTCGATGCCGACTTCGACCTTGCTGACGCCTCGGTCCGGTGCCCACGCGACGCCGGCGATCGTGACCGCGCCCGGCGAGACGTCGCCCCTCGGCGTGTCGATGCGTGATTGCGTCAGGATCGGGGCCTCCTTCGACCAGCCGAGCGGCACCCAGTAGCCGTCGAACGATTCCCACGTCGCGAGCTCGAGCTCCGCGAGCCACTTGGTGGCGGATACGTAGCCGTACAGGCCCGGCACGATCAGGCGGGCGGGGTACCCATGGTTGCGCGGGAGCGGCTCGCCGTCCATCTCCACGGCGATCATCGGCTCACGCGCCGGATCCATCACCCACGCCATCGGCATGCCGGCTGTCCAGCCGTCGACCGACCGCCCGACGAGCTGGGTGGCCGCCTTCGTCGGGGCCGCCATATCAAGCACATCGCGCAACCGGACGCCGGTCCATTTCGTGTTGCCGACGAGGTGCCCGCCGACCTCGTTGCTCACGCAGGCGATCGTGCAGTATTGCTCGAACATCGGGAGCGAGATGAGCTGGTCCCAGGTGAGGGTCGTCTCGCGTTCCACCAGGCCGTGGATGCGGAGCTGCCACGTGTCCGTCTCCACCGACGGCACGAGGAGCGCCGTGTCGATGCGGTAGAACTGGTCGTTCGGGACGACGATCGGCGTCAGCCCGGGGGTGGCCGGAGCGAGATCCGCGCCGGCGGGAAGCGGCGGCACGACATCGACCGGTGGCGGCAGCGGCGTCGATGGCGTCGGCGAGCTGGTTCCGGACGCGATCGCCGTTCGACCGAAGGCGCCGGCGGCGAGGGCACCGACGCCGACCGCGGCCGTTCGCAGCAGGAACGACCGCCGCGCCGGGTCCGGGACCCCCGCGGCACGGTCGACCGGCTCGAGGCGCCCGAGCAGCCACGAGAGCGTCTGGATGGCGACGGCCGTCGACACCGCGGCCTGGACGGCGACGATGGCGGGCTCCGCCAGCGGCTGACCGAGGGCGGCGATGAACCCGACGACACCGAAGATCCCGAACCCGATCGCCGCATATGCGAAGCGACGCCTGGCGAGGATCCCGAACAGCGCGCCGAGGGCGAGCGCGACGATCGTCACGACGATCTCGAGCGCGAGCTTGTCGTTCGTGCCGAAGATCTGGACGACGACGTCCTTCGCGCCCGCCGGCTGGAGATCGATCACGACCTGCCCGACGGCGTCGACCAGCGAGGTCGCACTCGCGAGGACGCCGGCGATCGCTTCCGACACCCCGAGACCCAGCGCGGCTGCGGCAACGCCCGCGAGGGCTGCCAGACCGAGCCGCCGTTCCGAGCGATCCATCCCCACATCCTGCACCCGCTGCGCGAGGGGTGCCGCCATCAGGCCGCAGCGGCGGGCGTCGGCGTCGGCTCCGGCGTGGGTTCCGGCGTCGGCTCGGGAGTCGGCTCCGGCGTCGGTTCGGGCGTCGGTTCGGGTGTCGGCGTCGCCTCCTCGGTCGGCGTCGGTGTCGCGGTCTCACTCGGCGTCGCGGTCGGCGGTGGCGGCGAGCACGGAACGGCTGCCATCTCCGAGCCCGACGGCGACGGGATGTCGAATGACGGGATCACGCCGCTTTCGTCAGGTGTCGGCAGCGGGAAGCAGGTCGGCGACGGACTCGGTGACCCGCAGCCGTCCTTGGCGACGATCACGCCCCAGGTGCGACCGTACGGGTTGTACTGCGAGTTGTAGAAGTAGGCGGTCCTCGTCCGGTCGGGTCCGCCGGCGACCCCGGCGCCGCGCGACGCGCGCCGGATCCAGTCACGGTCGGCCTCGAGCCAGTTCTGATACTTCTGCTCGTGCTTCACCGCGAGCAGCGCCTGCTCGCCACAGGTGTCGGCTGGCATCCGTGCAGTCGGCTCCGTCCCGGCGAGGAACCACTCGTCGACGCCCTCCTGGCCACGGGACGGCAGCATGCCCGTGAACGGGTCGATCTTGACCCGCGCGAGGCCGCTGTCCGGGCGGCCGAAGCGGGTGATCTCCCACTTCGACGTCGCCTCCTGCATGAAGCCTTGCCACACGTACGTCGCGACGTCGATCGAGAAGACGGGGCGCGCCGGGGTCGAGACCGGCGTGTTGTCGCTGTTCCCGTTCCAGACACCGACGGCCAGCGCGTATCCGCCATCCTTGCGGCCGGCTTCGGTCGGCGGGGCGACATATCCGTAGGCGTTGAGGTCCTTGGCGTCGTTGTTGGTGCCGGTCTTGAGGGTCGCCGGACGGCGGGCGCCTTCGGGGCCCGTGATCCGGAACTTGCCCCAGAACGGGTTGACGCGCGGATTGGTGTTGCCGCTCAGGATGTCAGTGACGATGAACGCAGACTGCGGCTTGACGACCTGCACGGGGTCCGCCCGGTCGGGCAGCTTCACATCCTCGCCGGACGCGTCCTGGATGCGCAGGATCGACGTCTGCTCGACCTTCACGCCGCCATTGGCCAGGGTGCTGTACGCGCCGACGAGGTCGATCGGCCGGGTCTCGGCCACCCCGAGGGCCAGCGCGAGGCCGGCGTCCGTCGTGTCGCTCTGGAACGTCATCCCGAAGTCCTTGGCACGCGCGAACATGTGCTCGGGGTTGTTCAGCGCCATCGCCTTGACCGACGGGATGTTGAGCGAGAACTGCAGCGCGTCGCGCATCCGGACGGGGCCACGTTCCAGGTTGTCCGCGTCACTCGGCGTGTAGCCGCCGCCGAAGTCGGTCGCCACGTCCATGAACATGTCGCCGGCCGTGAACGCGCCGTCGTCGATGCCCGTGACGTAGTTGAACGGCTTGAAGGCCGAGCCGGGCTGGCGGAAGCCCTGGGTCACCACGTCGAACTGCGGCTGGAACCGCTTGTCCTTCGACGACGCGTAGTAGTTCGCCGATCCGACGTGGGCGAGGATCTCGCCGGTCTGGTAGTCCTCGGCGACGAGCGCGGTGTTACGCACGTTCTTGTTCTCGAGGTTCCGCATCCACGCCGGGTACTTGTCGAAGCCGAGCTCCTTGGCAAAGCCTTCGGGGTCGCTGCGGTGCGGCGCGAGCGCGGCGCCGCGGACCCACTTCTCGGCGACCTTCTGGAGCCTGGTATCCAGGGTCGTCGTGACCCGCAGCCCGCCCTGCTGGAGCGCGTCGCAGGTCGGCGCGTCGGGTCCGCACAGCTTCCGGGTCAGTTCCGCCTGCACGGCCCACACGAAATGGGGCGCCGTCCAGCGCGGCGCGGTCTGGCGCGCCAGCTCGAGCGGTTTGCCCTTCTCGGCATCCAATTCCGCCGACGAGAGGTGAGACAGCGGGGTGCGGCCGTCGGCCATCAGGTCCAGCACGGTGTCCCGGCGCTGGGCGATCTTGGTGTCAGGCGCGAGGATGAGGTGCTCTTCGGCCGGTGGGCAGCCCTTCACGGGATCCGGCTCGACATCGCACGTCGACTCGGCATTCCGAACGAGGTCGTAGTTCGACGGTGACTGCGGGAGCGCGGCGAGGATCGCGGCCTCGCCCGGCGTCAGATCGGCGAGCTCCTTCCCGAAATAGGATCGCGTCGCGGCCTTCACGCCGTAGCTCTGGTTCCCGTAGTAGTTGTTGTTCAGGTATGCGGCGATGATCCGCTTCTTGCCGTCCTCGTTCGGATAGGCCTTGGTCAGCCGGATCGACTGGATGATCTCCTTGAGCTTGCGCTCCGCCGTCCGATGCGGGTCCTGGACGAGGTCGGGATCGAGCAGCCGCGCGCGCACGAGCTGCTGCGTGATCGTGGAGGCGCCGCGGCTGGACCCGCGGATCGAGTCGATGCCCGCGGAGATGATGGCCGCCGGGTCGAAGCCTGCGTTCTCCCAAAACGTCTTGTCCTCGACCGCCGTGGTGGCGTCGACCAGGACCGGCGGGATCTCGTCGAACGTGACGACCTCGCGCTTGAACTCGCCGAAGCGGGCGAGCTCCGTCTTGCCGGTCCGGTCAAGGATCACGATCTCCTGCGGCAGCTTGAGGTTCTCGAGCTGCGTCACCTCGGGCAGGCCGTTCGCGAGGCCCGCGTAGACGGTGACCGTCGAGATCGCGCCGAGGATGCCGATGCCCGCCAGGAACGCGAAGAGGATGACCGCGAGCCAGCCCACGGTCGACCGCGGTCGCTTGGTAGGACCGTCGGGTCTGGTTTGATAGGCCTGGGAACGATAGGCAGCGGACAAGGACGTCTCCGGAAGGGCGGAAAGGGGGCGCTCTCGGTCACTAAGGATGGCGCAAGAGCCGCGAAGAGGTTGACGACCGAGGTCGCCCGTTCGTGACGCCGGCGGTCGCGTCAGCCGTCGACCGCTCTCGATTCAGTGCGCCGCGAACCGCTCCAGGTGTCCGGCGTCGGTCTCGAGGATCGCGTCAAGCAGGGGAGCAGCGACCTCTGCGCCCACGAGCGGGTTCGCCGCCAGGGCGCGGATGGCGACGGCCCGGTCCCCGGTCCTGGCCGCCTGGATGGTCAGCTCCTCATACGCCTTGATCGCCTGCACGAGCGCCCGTTGCTCGGGCGCGAGCGGGGCGAGCGGCAACGGATGGGCGCCGTCGCGGTCGATGACAGCCGGGATCTCGACGACGGCTGAGGCAGGGAGGTCCGGGATGGCGCCGTCGTTCCGGACGTCGACCACCTGCACGTCGCCCGCACCGTCGTGAAGCGAGGCGATCAGTTGCGCGGCTGCCTCCGAGTAGAAGGCGCCACCGCGGTGGTCGAGCAACTCGGGTTTCTCGGCGAGGGACGGATCGCGGTACATCTCGAGGAGACGGCCCTCGATGTCCATCACGTCACGTGCCCGCGTGTGGCCGTTCTGCTGCTCTGAGAGCACGGTCCGCGTCAGGTAGTAATAGCGGATGTAGTAGGACGGGATCGCGCCCATCCAGCGGATCATCTCCTTCGGGAACCGCAGCTCCTCGGCGAGTTCGGACGCGTCCTCATCGAGGAGATCCTGCAGGCGGTCCTCCCCGTCGACGCGGACCGCCCGCTCCCAGCTGAGGTGATTCAGGCCGACGTGTTCGAGCTGGACGCGTTCGGGCGCGACGTCGAAGCGGGCGGCGAGCCGACGTTGGAGGGTGATCGCGACGTTGCACAGCCCGAGCGCCCGGTGGCCGTCATCGAGCAGGGCCTGGGTGACGATCCCGACGGGGTTCGTGAAGTCGACGATCCAGGCGCCCTTGTTCGCGCGCCTGGCCGTCAACTCCGCGAGCTCGAGGACCCGTGGCACGGTGCGGAGCGCCTTGGCGAAACCGCCGGCGCCGGTCGTCTCCTGGCCGATGAGGCCGAACTTCAGCGGGAGCGTCTCATCGACGAGTCGAGCGGCCTGGCCGCCGACGCGCAGCTGAAGGAGCACGAAATCGGCGCCGTCGAGCGCTGCATCACGATCCCCCGTCAGCGTGACCCGTCCGGTCCAGCCCAGGCGGTCGAGCATCCGTTGGGCGAGGCCTCCGACCACCGCGAGACGATCGGGGTCGATGTCGAGCAGGACCAGCTCATCGATGGGCAGCCGATCGGCACGACGCGCGAATCCCTCGACGAGTTCGGGTGTGTATGTGCTCCCCGCACCGACGACCGTGATCCTGGTCCCCATCCAACCTCCGGGGTCTTGACACGATTGCTTATAACGTTATCAGCATTCCGAGCCCGCGCAACCCGCTACTTCGGCCGTCGCATCCAGAGGAGGAGCGCCTCGGTTGGCCAGGTTCCGGCTCGAACTCGGTCCGGTCCCGCTGCACCATCAGGTGTATCTCGACCTGCTCGCCTCGCTTGATTCCGGCCGCTGGCCCGCGGGTCACCAGCTGCCCACCGAACGTGAGCTCGCCGGCCACTACGGCTGCAGTCTGATCACCGTCCGTCGCGCCCTCGACGAACTGGTGCGCGAGGGACGCATCGAGCGGACGCGCGGTCGTGGCACCTTCGTCTTGCATCCACGGATGGACCGGGACATCGCTGCCCGCCCGAGCTTCTCGGAGGAGATGCGACAACGCGGGCTCGACCCCGAGACGCGCCTCGTCTCCGCCCGTCCAGAGTCAGCGTCCGTGTCCGTCGCGGCAGCGCTTGCCATCGAGCCGGGGTCACCGATCCTCTACATCGAGCGATTGCGCCTCGCAAGCGGCGAGCCGTACCTCCTCGAGCAGGTGCATCTGGCAGCGGAGCGATTCCCGGGTCTGCTCTCGATGGATCTCGAGGGCAGCTCGCTGTATGAGCTTCTGTCCACGCGCTACGACACCCAGGTCGTTCGCGCGCGCGAGGCCCTCGAGCCCGTCCTCCTCCGGGCTCGAGAGGCTCGCCTTCTGGCCCAGCGGCGAGGGGCTCCGGCGCTCCTCATCGAGGGCATCGCGTTCGACGTCGACGGACGCCCGGTCGAGTTCGGCCGGACGTTCGTGCGCGGCGATCGCTCCCGCTATTTCGTCGAGCGAGAGGTCGACCGGCCGAGTCGGCCGACCCCGGTCGGATCCACGGTACGGATAGGAGGGCGGAGCAGGTGACCAGGACATCGACGGAGACAGCCACACGGAGGAAGTCCTCATGAGACTCGGAATCGGGCGGTTCGCCGTCCTGCTTGCCGTGCTGGCGCTGCTGTTCGCGGCGTGCAGCCAGCCGACGTCGTCGGCGGCCCCGTCAGGGTCGACCGCCGTGGCTTCGGAGCAGCCCTCGGGGTCCGCGGAAGCGTCGGAGTCGGCCAGCGCGCCGCCGACGCCGCTGCCCGTCACGGGCTCCGAGGCGAAGCCGGGCGACGTCGTGATCCGCTGGTACTGCTGCCTCGGCACGGGCGACGCGCCGGAGCAGGTCGAGGTGGAGCGCAAGGTCGCCGATGACTTCAATGCCGCCCATCCCGGCATCCATCTCCAGTTCGAGGGCTATGTCTACGCGGCGGCGCGCGACGCCCTCGCGACGCAGCTCGCGTCGGGGGCCGGGCCGGACATCGTCGGTCCCGTCGGGATCGGCGGCGCCGAGGCGTTCCACGGCCAGTGGCTCGACCTCCAGCCATACATCGACAAGACCAAGTTCGACATGTCGCAATTCCCGGAGTCGACCGTCGAGCTGTACAACGCGGGCGGCGAGGGCCAGGTCGGCATCCCGTACGCGATCTATCCGTCCGTGCTGTTCTACAAGGCCGACATGTTCAAGGAGGCGGGCCTCAACGAGCCGCCGCACGAATGGAACGCCGAGTACACGATGCCGGACGGCTCCAAGAAGGCGTGGGATTACGACACCATCCGCGAGATCGCCAAGATCCTGACGGTCGACGAGAACGGCAACGACGCCACCCAGTCGAACTTCGATCCGACGAAGATCGTGCAATGGGGCTTCGAGCCGCAGCGCGACGACCTGCGCCAGACGGGCGCCTACTTCGGTGCCGGCCAGTTCATGGCGGCCGACGGCAAGACGGCCCAGATCCCCGACGCCTGGCGAGCGGCCTGGCACCACTTCTATGACGGCATCTGGACCGACCACTTCAGCATGACCGGACCGCAGTTCGAGACGACTGACCTCAACCCGGCGGGCTATCCGTTCTGTGCCGGCAAGGTCGCGATGAGCACGAACTACCTGTGGTCGACGTACTGCGTCGATGACGCCGGCAAGGACTGGAACGTCGCGGCGACGCCGGCCTATAAGGGCAAGACCACGGCAGCCTTCAACGCCGATACGTTCCGGATCCTGAAGTCGAGCAAGAACCCCGACCAGGCGTTCGAGGTGCTGCAATACCTCCTCGGGAACCAGGACCTGCTGTCGCTGTACGGTGGGATGCCCGCCATCGAGTCGAAGCAGGACGCGTTCCTCGAGTCCCAGTTCAAGGACTATGCGCAGGGCATCGACACGAAGGTCATCAAGGCGGGCGTCGCGTTCGCCGACGTCCCGAACTTCGAGTCGTTCATGCCCGCGTACAACAAGACGCTGGACCTCATCAACACCCACGGCACGAAGTGGCAGACGACGCCGGGTCTCGACCTCGATGCCGAGATCGACGCGATGCTCAAGGAGATGCAAGCCGCCTGGGACGCGGGCGGCAGCTGATCGATGGCAGCCCCCAGCGTCGCGCTTCGCCGCACCATCCCGCGGTTCTCCGGGCTGGCGTGGAAACGCGCGCGCTGGGGGTACGTCTTCATCGCGCCGTGGATCTTCGGGTTCCTCGCCTTCACGGCGATCCCGATGGTCGCGACGTTCGCCTTCACGTTCACCAACATCAACCTGGCCCAGTCCGAACCCTTGCAGTTCGTGGGCCTCAAGAACTACCAGACGCTGATCAACGACAAGCAGGCCTGGACCTCACTCGGGATCACGTTCAAGTTCGCGGCGCTGGCCCTGCCGGTCGCGGTGTTCCTGCCGCTCGTCGTGGCGCTCCTCCTCCACTCGCGGCACCTTCGCGGCTCGGGGGGCTTCCGGGTGTTGTTCTTCCTGCCCTACGTCGTGCCATTCGTCGCGACCGTGTTCATCTGGGGAGGGATGCTCAATCCCGAGACCGGCTGGATCAACCTCGGTCTCGAGGCGGCAGGTATCCGGAACCCGCCGGGCTGGCTCGAGGACCCGACCTGGGTCTACCCGGGCCTGATGCTGATCGGGGTGTGGGGCATCGGTGCCGGCATCATCGTGTACCTCGCGGCGTTGAAGGGGATCCCGTCCGACCTGTACGAGGCGGCGCGCATCGATGGGGCCGGGTACTGGCAGCAGACCCGGCACATCACGGTGCCGATGCTCACGCCCGTGATCTTCTACACGCTTGTGCTGTCGGTCGTGGAGGTGCTCCAGTACTTCCTCGTGCCGCTCGTCCTTCAGGAGGGCACCGGCGAGCCCGGCGGCTCGACGATGTTCCTGAACCTGTACATCTACAAGAACTTCTTCACGTTCCAGAACATGTCATACGGCGCCACGCTGGCGTGGCTGCTGTTCCTCATCTCGCTGATCATCACGTTGGTCCTGTTCGGGACCGCACGGCGGTGGGTCTACTACGCGGGTGACGCGCGGTGACAGCGCTGTCCGTCGCCGGCCGCGGCCTCGTCGGGCGCCGGACCAAGGTCGCACCCGGCAGCCGCCCGCCGCGCGAGCGCGGCGATACGTCGAAGTCATTCCTGATCACGCTGATCGCGGTCGTCACCGTCGCCGCGTTCCTCTCGCCGATGCTGCGCTCGGTCGCGTACTCGCTCAAGAGCATCGACCAGATCACGCAGGCCCACTCACCGCTCTACCCGGCCGACCCTGTGACGTTCTCCTACAACGGCGAGGACCTGCCGGTCTACAACGTGCCGCTGCCCGACGGCACGACCCGGCAGTTGGCGATCGTCGAGGCGCTCCGGCGGCAGAGCACGTTCATCGATCCCGCCGACCCGCGCGCTCCGCCGATCGTCTGGCAGGGCTCGTGGCGGACGCTCGAGCCCGTCTGGCAGTTCGCCCCCCACTGGGAGAATTTCGCCCAGGTCTGGGACCTCATCGATTACCCGCGGCTGCTGTTCAACACGGTTTTCATCGCGGTCGTGTCGATGATCGGCACGCTGATCTCGTGCATCCTCGTCGCCTACGGGTTCGCGAGGTTCCGGTTCCCCGGCAGGAACCTGCTGTTCACGCTGCTCATCGCGACGATCTTCCTGCCGGCTGCGGTCACGATCATCCCGACCTACACCGTCTTCCAGAAGATGGGCTGGGTCGGGACGTGGCTGCCCCTCCTCGTCCCGGCGTTCTTCGCGAACGCCTATGACGTGTTCCTGATGCGGCAGTACTTCATGACCATCCCGACCGAGATGGACGAGGCGGCCGCGATCGACGGGGCGGGGCCGTTCAAGACACTCACCGCGGTGATCCTGCCGCAGGCCTGGCCGGTCGTCGTCGCAGTCGCTGTCTTCCACCTCGTCTACTCGTGGAACGACTTCTTCGGGCCGCTGCTCTACACCGCCGGTAAGGTCGAGCTCCAGACCGTCGCCCTCGGACTCCAGCGGTTCAACGGCATCTACTATCGCGAACCGGGGCTGATCCAGGCCGGGACGCTGATGACGCTCGTGATCCCGGTCGCGGCGTTCCTGATCACCCAGCGCTTCTTCACCCGGGGCATCGTCATCACCGGCGTCGACAAGTGACGTCGTACGGTCCCGGCGCGGCCGATCGTGGCTGCGTGCCGTGAGGTTCTGCGTGCCGTGACGTTCCGCGTCGCGTTGACGTTCGATGCAGAGCACGCCGATCGTCCGCACCGCGTCGGGGGGACCGAGCGCGTCTTGGAACGGCTCGACGCCGAGCGTGTGCCGGCGAGCTTCTTCATCCAGGGCCGTTGGGCTGAGGCGTACCCATCGTTGGCACGCTCTATCGCCGAGCGCGGGCATCTCATCGGCAACCACTCCTTCTACCATGCGCGGATGCCGCTGCTGTCTCCGTCCGGTCTCGCGGCAGACGTCCGTGCAGCGGAGCGCGCGATCCGCGCGACGACCGGCGTCGACCCACGGCCGTGGTTCCGGTGCCCGTTCAAGGCGGGGTTCGACGACCCGAGGGTCCAGGCGGGGATCGAGCGTCTCGGGTACCGCGAGGTGTCCTGGGACGTCGAGGGATACGACTGGCGCCCGAGCACCCGGGCGCGGGGGATGGCCCGGCAGATGACCCGCGACGCGATCGCGCACGGCGACGGAGCCGTCCTGCTGCTCCACCCGTGGACGGCGGCCACGGAACGGGGACTTGCCCCGCTCCTCGATGGTCTGCGCGAGGCGGGCGCCACGTTCGTGCGGGTGGACGAGGTGGCGTGAGGACGGTCCTCGCCGTCGACGGCGGGAATTCAAAGACGGACGTCGCGATCGTCGATGAGGACGGGCGTCTCCGTTCGGCCGTGCGCGGCGGCACGTGTTCCCATCAGGCCATCGGCATCGAACCGGGGATGGAGCGGCTCGGGGCCCTGGTCGCCGAGGCCGTCGCGCGCGCGGACCTCGACCAGCGACCGGACCTGGCGGTCTACTCGCTCGCGGGAGCGGACACGCGTGGTGACATGCGGCTTCTCACGACATCCCTCGCCGAGCGCGGTTTCGCGGCGGACCAGGTCATCGTCAACGACGCGTTCGGGGCGCTCCGCGCGGGCACCGACCGACCGTGGGGCGTCGTCCTGATCTGCGGACAGGGCACCAACGCGGCCGGCATCGCGCCGAACGGTCGAACCACGCGACTCGATGCGCTCGGCGAGATCTCGGGCGACTGGGGCGGTGGCACGGATGTGGGATGGGCCGGGCTTGCAGCAGCCGTCCGGGCACGGGATGGGCGTGGTCCGCGGACGCAGCTGGAACGCGATGTGCCCGCCCATTTCGGGCTTCGCTCGCCGGCCGCGGTGACCCAGGCGATGTACACGGAGCGGATACCGTCGCGGCGGATCGGTGAGCTGGCACCCGTCGTATTCGCGGCCGCCGGCGACGGGGACGTCGAGGCGCGCCGGATCGTCGACCGCCTTGCCGACGAGCTCGTGACGATGGCCGGCGCGATCCTCCGTCGGCTGCATCTCACGCGTCTCGACCCCGACGTCGTGCTTGCCGGCGGCGTCTTCCGCACGCGGGACGAACCGTTCCGGAAGCGGATCGACACCGGGATCGCGGCCATCGCCGCGCGTGCTCGTGTCGTCGGCCTCAGCGCCCCGCCGGTCGCCGGGGCGGCGCTCATCGGTCTCGAACGGCTTCACGGACAGTCCCCGTCAGCAGCGACGTCGGTCGCGGTGCGGGAAGCGATCCGTGGCTGGGAAGGCGGACTTGCGTCGCGGGCCGGTCACTTGGCATCCTCGACCTGCCGACGATCCGACCGTCACCGGAGAGCCGATGACCGACAAGACCCGCGACCCTGAGAACCTGAGCACAGCTGACGCACTGCAGGAGTGGCGCGAAGCCGAGCGCGACCTCGCCGTAGCAAAGCGCGGCCAGCAGGCTGCCGAGGCGGCCGTCCGTGCGGCGGAAGAAGCCGCTAGAGCGGCGGCTGACACGGCGGAGGCCGCCCGCGCGGCGCTCAAGTCGGCGACACGCGCGGAGGCCTCCGCGTCGGCGACCGCCGATGCCGCTCGGCTGATGCTCGAAGCGACAAGTGTCGACCACACCGCCTCCGCAGCCGACGTGGCCAAGGCCGAGAGCGGGGAGGCCCAGGCACACGAGCGGTACCAGCGGGCTGCCGAACGGGCGCGGGACCGGCGCGACGAGAAGGGGTAGGCGAGAGGTCTAGTTGGGCTTGCCCGCCCGCTTGTAGAAGTACCAGCACTCGAGGACTTCGTCGTGGTCCTCCTCGCAGCGGCTTGCGAGGACGCCGCCCTCGACCTCGATCCGGGTGCTGCCCGGCCCGATCGCGGTCACGGTCTCCGTCGACCGGCCGCGGAGGTAGTTGAGGAGCCGGTAGTCGGACGCGATCCTGACCCCGAGTTCCCGGCTGTGGGTCTTGGCCATCGCCGACAGCCTACTCTCCGGCTGCTGGCGCGTCCGCCTAGCGGCCGTCCAACGTCTCTCGAACGCGGGCTTCACCCTCGTGGTAGCGACCCCGCGCCTCCTCCTCGTTCGCGCGCGCGGTGTCGACCGCCTCATGGGCGTCTCGCAAGCCGACGTTCCGCGACTGGTCCGCGCGTTGACGGGCATCCGTCGCTGCCGCGCGGGCACTGGAGGCCGCGCGCTCCGCAGCGCTCCTGGCCGCCTCGGCCATCTTGGCGATCTGTTCGTACGCCTCGGCGTTCTGGTCGGCCTGGTCAGCTGCATCGGTGGCAAGCCGAGCCAGGCGCTCGGCCAGTTCGGCGGCACGGGTCGTCTCTCGCCAGGCCTCGAGGAGCTCGGCGGTCGTCGGGCGTTCGTCCATTCGCAAGACTTTATGGGGCCAACGGCGGGCTTGCGCATGACACGTCCATAACAAAGTCGCTGGTCGGCGTCGCTTCCCTTGGTCGCGCTCGTGTGCTCGGGTACGGTTAGCGGCGTGAGACGACTACCGGTCATCGCCACGATCGCTGCGCTGATCGCCGTCTTCTTCCCTGCGACGGAAGCGCTCGCGGCCGACCCCGTACTCGTGGGCGCCGGTGATATCGCGAGCTGCTCACGGTCGCAGGACGAGGCGACGGCGAAGCTCCTCGACTCGATCTCGGGCACCGTCTTCACCGCGGGCGACAACGTGTATACGCATGGTTCCGCCAGTGAATTCACGAACTGCTACGGGCCGACGTGGGGGCGGCACAAGTCGCGGACGCGACCGACCCCCGGTGACGAGGACTACGAGACCGCCGGCGCGAAGGGCTATTTCGGCTACTTCGGGTCGCGCGCAGGCTCTGCGGGAAGGGGCTACTACAGCTATTCGATAGGCGCGTGGCACGCCGTCGTCCTGGACACGGACTGCACGGAAGTCGGCGGCTGCGGCTCGACCTCACCCCAAGCGAACTGGCTCCGGTCGGATCTCGCCGCGCACCCCGCCACGTGCACGATCGCGATCTTCCACCACCCGCGCTTCTCGTCGGCGCAGTCGAAGCCGGACGGCCGGTCCGTCGCCTTCTGGCAGATCCTGTATTCGTTCGGTGCCGACGTCATCGTCAGCGGTCACCGACACCAGTACGAACGCTTCGCGCCACAGACACCGAGCGGCGGGGCGTCGACGGCGTACGGGATACGGCAGTTCGTGGTCGGGACCGGCGGGGCCGGACTGGTCGGGTTCTCCGGCGTCGCGCCGAATTCACAGGTCCGGAACAGCAGCACGTACGGCGTCCTGAAGCTCACTCTGCACTCGTCAAGCTACGACTTCGCCTTCGTCCCGATCGCCGGCCAGTCGTTCCGCGACAGCGGCTCCGCGAGCTGCCACGGGAAACCGAAGTAGGTCTGGCCGCTGGTCGCGAGCGTCAGCGCGGTAGGGGGTTCGGCCCCGTTGCGGTCACGAGCTGCTGGGGTGCCCAACCGTCGACATGATGGAAGCCCTCGGCGAAGGGGCCTTCGAAGATCTCGACCGAGGCACGCAGGGACTGTCGATAGAACTTCACATGCGTGAAGTCCTCCATGAGGATGTAGACCGGGTCCGGGGTGCTGTTCGGACCCTGGAATTGCTGACCGGTCAGGACGGGCTTGTGGGCGCCGACGAACGCGTCGAACGCCTCGCCGACCACGACGCCAAGGTGTTCCAAGCCCATCTTGTAGACGCGTTGGTGGACCGGTGGGATCAACTCGATGAGGGGGACGGCCTTCCCGTCGAGGACCTCGAGCGGCTCGCGGGGAACGATCAACGAGATGGGGCGGCCGTTCCAGACGTTCTCGCGGTTGCTGAGGGCATGGCGCTCGAGCAGCGTCCGGACGTGAACGTACTGGTCCCACTCGGGAACGCGGAAGGCGACGTGGCTGAGGGCATACGGCGCGATATCGATACCGCGCGCCAGCAGGCGGTCACGCTGCTGTGCCGCGAAGGCCCGATAGTCGCCGATGATGTCCGCGATCGGGTCGGTCATCGCACCCCTCCCACGGACCATCCTAGAGCCCGTCGGTCAGGGCTCGGTGGTGGCGACAGTCAGTCGACGTACTGGAGTGGCGTCACGACGAAGTCGTCGGGCAACTTGACCCCGGTCGAGTGGTTCGGGCAGTAGCCGTTCGGCACCTTGTCGAGGTATTGCTGGTGGTAGTCCTCGGCGAAGTAGAACTCCGGCGCGGGCGGGCCGACGATCTCGGTCGTGATCTCGCCGTAGCCGGCAGCGGAAAGCCGCTCCTGGTACATGGCCTTCGACGTCTCGGCTGCCTTTCGCTGCGTCTCGTTGCGGACGAAGATCTCCGACCGATATTGGGTCCCGACGTCGTTCCCTTGGCGCATCCCCTGGGTCGGGTCGTGGTTCTCCCAGAAGATCTTGAGGAGCTGCTCGTAACTGATCTTCGACGGGTCGAAGACGACGCGCACCGACTCCGCATGGCCGGTCTTGCCGGTACCCGTTTCACGGTACGTCGGGTTGGGCGTGTGTCCGCCCTGGTAACCGACCGCGGTCGTCCACACGCCGGGCTGCTGCCAGAACGTCTTCTCCTCACCCCAGAAGCACCCGAGCGCGAATTCGGCGATCTCGAAGCCGTCCGGGTAGCGGCCGCCGATGGGCGTGCCGAGGACGGTGTGGGTGCCGGGCTCCATGATCGGCTCGGGGCGGCCGGGCAGTGCGTCAGCGGGGGAGGGGATCGACTTTGGCTTGGGGGCGAAGAACTGCATGACAAGAGTCTAAGCATCTCGTGCGCGGATGCTCTGACCGTCGCTAGCATCCCGAGTCGTGACGGATGATCTGGTTGCCGCGCTCGCGGCCGTCGACGGATGGGGAGCCGAGAATGCTGCGGCCGCGGTCGTCGGCGCCGACGGCGTCATCGCGCAGCACGGCGACGCGGGGCGGGTGTTCCGGTGGGCGTCCGTCACGAAGCTCGCGACCGCGCTGGCTGTCCTTACGGCGGTCGATGACGGCTCGATCGATCTCGACGAGCCGGCCGGGCCTCCAGGTTCGACCGTCCGACATCTTCTTGCGCACGCCTCCGGGCTGCCATTCGACGGTGACGTCGTCCTGGCGCGACCCGGCACCCGTCGGATCTACTCGAACGCGGGGTTCGACGCGCTCGGGGCGCTTCTCGAGTCACGCGATGGGCGTCCGTTCGCCGTCGCCTTGAGCGACCGCGTGCTCGCTCCGCTCGGCATGGCGGACACGGACCTTCGGGAACGCCCATCGCAGGGTCTCCACGGCCCGCTGGTGGACGTGGCCGCGCTCGCGCGCGAGCTACTGCGACCGACCTTGATCGACGGCGCGCTCGCCGGTGAGGCGACGAGCGTCGCGTTCGCCGGTCTGAAGGGTGTGCTGCCGGGCGTCGGCGCGTTCGACCCGCTCGACTGGGGACTGGGGTTCGAGATTCGCGATGGCAAGCAGCCGCACTGGACGGGCAGCCGGAACTCGCCGGCGACGTTCGGCCATTTCGGCGGGGCGGGGACGTTCCTGTGGGTCGACCCGCCGATCGATCGGGCGCTCGTCTGCCTGACCGACCGCGACTTCGACGACTGGGCACTCGAGGCGTGGCCGCGGTTCTCGGACTCGATCGTCGCCGCGGTCACCCGGTGACCGAAGCAGCGGGCCAGGGAAGTGGTCCGGCGTCTCGTTCGTCAGACAGGTCACCCGGTGACCGAACCAGCGGTCGACGGGAGGTTCGGCCCGCCTCGTTCGTCGCCGCGGTCACCCGGTGACCGACCCAGCGGCGGAGGCTTCGTCGGGGGAGGGCCGGCCCGGCTCGTTCGTCGCCCCGGTCACCCGGTGACCGAACCAGCGGCGGAGGCTTCGTCGAGAGCTCCTCGTTCGTCGCACCGGTCACCCGGTGACCGAACCAGCCGTCGAGGGGAGGGTTGGCCCGCCTCGTTCGTCGCCGCGGTCACCCGGTGACCGAAACGGTCCGTCCCGTCAGCTCGGGCCCGGATCGGAGGCCGCGGGAGCGGGCGCCGGGACCGCGTCGCCCGACGAGTAGGAACCGTTGCCCGCGGACCGCGTCGAGCCGTTCGCCCCGAGGATGTCGATTCGGACATCGCCTTTCTCCGGGGTACAGACCGACGTGCACGTGATGATGTAGCGGACCACATCTCGGTCGCCCGTGTTGCCGAAGCCGCGGCACGATTCGAGGGGGACACCGCGGCACTCGATGGGTGGACCGCCACCCTCGCCCTGGACGATGGGGCCGAGCTGCCCGGCCGGCACGGGCGGGCCGTCCTGGACGGGGATCAGGCCACACCCGGCGACCAGGAGCCAGATGACGGGGACGACGACGAGCCGGCGCACCGCCGCATCGTATCGGTCTCCCGTCCGCGAGCCGCTTGCAATCCGCGTTGCGCGAGCGGAAATCCCGCTTGTAGCCACGCTCGCAGACCATGCCCCCGAGGAGGTGCTCAATGGCCCGCGAGCGAGAACGGATCGACACGGGCCGCGACGTCCGCTACATCCGGAGGGACGCGCGCGGCCGATTCACGACGGACCAGGTCGATGCTGGTCGAGCGAGCGCGGCGGATCGCCGGCAGCACGCGCAGCACAGCGCGCCGCACGGCCAGGGCGACCGCGGTGACCGCCGTAGCGATGATCGGCGGCGTGGCTAGCACTGCCGAGACCGAGCAGCCCGACGGAGAGCTCGTAGAAGTCCGATCGGAGCCGATCGCGGGTGTCCCGGACGCGCTCTGGTACGCCCCGGAGACGCCACCGGAACCGGCCGCCGCGGCCATCAGGCCGCTCGCACCCGATGCGAAGATCCGTCCCCTGTTCGACGCGCCCTCGATCGATAGCCCGAGCTACCGCCAGTTCCTCGAGGCGCTCGGAGTCGCGGTCTACACCACCGATGCCGACGGCCGGATCACGTTCTTCAACGAGGCTGCCGCCGATTTCTGGGGTCGCCGGCCTGATATCGGGGAGGAATGGTGCGGCTCGTGGAAGCTTTACTGGCCCGACGGCCGGCCGATGCGCCACGAGGAGTGCCCGATGGCGATCGCGCTCAAGGAGGCCCGCTCGGTCCGCGGCCATGAGGGCATCGCCGAGCGGCCCGACGGGACGCGTGCGGCGTTCATCCCATATCCGACCGTCGTCTTCGACACGAACGGGACCCTGATCGGCGCGATCAACGTCCTCGTCGACGTCACGGAACGGCGACGCGCCGAGGAGGCGCTCCACGCGGCGACCGCCGTCAAGGACGAGTTCCTCGGGCTCGTTTCACACGAGCTGCGGACCCCGGTGACGACGATCTTCGGGAACGCGCGCCTGCTGCAGGCGGCCGACGGGCTCCCCGAGCGTCATGCCGCTATGGTCGCCGACATTGCGACCGACGCGGAGCGGCTCCTCGGCCTCGTCGAGAACCTGCTGCTGATGACACGCGCCGCGAGCGAACAGCGCGTCGATCTTGAACCGCAGGTACTCGGCCACGCGATACGGCGGATCGTCGACATCTTCCGACGACATCATCCGGAGCGACGCGTGGAGCTCGATATCCAGAACGACGAGCTGATCATCGACGGGGACCAGGGCGATCTCGAACTGCTCGTCGGCAATCTCCTGGGCAACGCCGACAAGTACAGCCCCACCGCTGACCCGATCGAGGTGACCGTGCGGCGCGCGGGAAAGGAGGCACGCGTCACCGTTCGTGACCGTGGCATCGGGATCCCGGAGGACAACGTCGACCGGCTGTTCACAGCCTTCTATCGGAGCGACGCGGCACGGCGGTTGAGCGGCGGACTCGGTATCGGCTTGAGCGCGAGCAAGCACGTGGTCGCACTCCTCGGCGGACGGATCTGGGCGCACCCGCGCGACGGTGGTGGCTCGGAGTTCGGGTTCGCGCTCCCGCTCGCCGAGGAGCGCCTCGCCTGACCTGACTCGGCGTTCCCGTCGAAGGCACGCCGGCGACGGCTCGTCCGGAATCACCAGTACTCCCCGTTGACAAACGGGTGCATCCCTCGACGATGACGGACACGGCAACGAGGGGTGCGATGCGCGATCTGTTCGATGTCTACGCGACCCAGGCTCGCCTGCTTTGGACGTGGCGCGGCGGTCCTGCGTCTTTGGTCAAGCGGGGCGTCCTGACGTTCATCGTCGCCACGTTGTCGTTCGCGGTGACCGCGGCGGTCGTCCCTGGCATCGAGATCGCGTCGCTCGCGGCAGCAGCGCTGGCGGTCCTCTTCGTCGCCCTGTTCAACGCGCTGGTCCGTCCCGTCCTGCTCGCGATCGTCGCGCCCTGGTCACTGATCGCGATGGGGCTTCTGGTCGTCCTGCTCCAGATCGTGTCGTTCTTCGTCGTCGCTCAGCTGTCACCCGGCGTGCACGTGTCCCGACCGTCGGTCGCACTCGTCGGGTCGATCGTCTACACCGTCATCAACACCACGCTGATCTCCCTTCTGGGTATCGACCGTGGCGGGTCGTACTTCGGTTCGCTCGTCCAGATGATGCGGGCGAAACGGGGGATACAGCCGACCGATCGTCAGGGCCTCGTCATCCTCCAGATCGACGGGCTCGCCCACCCGATCCTGGCCGGCCGGATCCGAGCCGGGTCGGTCAACACCATGGCGAGCTGGGTGCGCGAGGGGACGCACCGCCTGTCGCGCTGGGAGGCGCTCCTCCCGTCGATGACCTCGGCGAGCCAGCTCGGCATCCTGCACGGGAACAACGACGGCATCCCGGCCTTCCGCTGGTTCGAGCGAGACCGCCAGAAACTCATGGTCTCGAGCAATCCGAAGGACGCGGCGGAGATCGTCGCGCGTGCATCGAACGGCGAGGGTCTGCTGTCGAACGACGGTGTCAGCATCTGCAACCTGGTGACCGGCGACGCGACCCGTTCCTACCTCACGACCGCGGCACTGGCCGAGGGGTCGCGCGGCCTCGGCGACAGTGCCGCGTTCTATGGCTTCTTCCTGAGCCCGAGCGGGTACCTGCGAGCGATGGCGCTGTTCCTCGGCGAGTTCGCCAAGGAGCGTTACCAGGCCTTCCGCACCCGTCGCCGGGGCGTCGTGCCGCAGCTCCACCGAAGCTACAAGTACGCCGGCATGCGCGCCGCGAGCAACGTCCTGCTGCGCGACGTGAACGTGTCACTGATCATCGAGGAGATGTACCGCGGGGCGAACGTGATCTACGCGGACTTCACCGACTACGACGAGATCGCGCACCATTCCGGCCCGGAACGGGTCGAGGCGTTCGACGCGCTCGACGGGATCGACGAGGCGTTCGCGACCATCGCCAAGGCGGCCGCCGAGGGGCCGCGCCCGTACCGGATCGTCGTCTTGTCCGATCACGGCCAGAGCCTTGGCGCGACATTCAAACAGCGCTACGGCGAGAGTCTCGGGGAGTTGATCCGCCGGCTCATGGGCGGCCGCGCCAAGGTCGCAGCGATGGGCACGCACGGGGAGGGCTCGGCGTTCGTCAACGCGTTCCTCTCGGAGGTGTCCGGGGCACGCGGCGCGAGCGGGTCGGTCGCCCGTCGGGCGTTTGCCAGCAGGACGAGCGGGGACGGCCTCGTCGATATCGACCGGACGGCAGATGAGGTGCCCGAGCTCGCCGAGGAGGGGTCGATCGCGGTCGTCGGCTCCGGCAATCTCGGGCTCGTGTACTTCACCGGGAACGATCATCGACTGACGCTCGAGGAGCTCGAGACGATGCACCCGAACCTGGTCGCGTCGATCGCGGCGCATCAGGGTGTGTCGATGGTCCTCGTCCGCTCCGCGTCACGCGGCGGCGTGGTGATCGGCGCGAGAGGCGCGCGCTACCTCGACGACGGCCGGGTCGAGGGGGAGGATCCGACCGAGCCGTTCGGCCCCAACACACTGCTGAGCCTGCGGCGCGAGGATGCGATGGAGCATGCGCCTGACCTGTTGCTCATCAGCCAATACGACCCAGAGCTCGGCGAGGTCGCCGCCTTCGAGGAGCTCATCGGCTCACACGGCGGACTGGGCGGGTTCCAGACCCGGCCGTTCATCCTCCACCCTTCGGACTGGGTGCTCGACGAGGAGGTCCCGCTCGGGGCGCCGTCGATCTACCGGAACATCCGCCGCTGGCTGTCGTCGATCGGCATCGAGCTCGGGAAGCCGGTGGCCGAGGCGACTGCCGCGTCTGACTCGAAGCCACCGATCGACTCCGACGAGACCGTCGCCGCGGCGACCTGAACGGCGCTCCGCGGCCTCCAGGGACCGCTCGCGCCGATGCGTGCCCGCACCATTGTTCGCGGTCGGACCATGTAGCCGCAGCGGCACGAACGCGTGCCAGGGCCAGGAGGTGGACACGTGCAATCGATGATGGAGATGCCCGGCGATCCGGCACTTGCCGGGCGATGGAAGTGGTTCGTCGGACTGGGGGTCGTGCTGGTGATCCTCGGGATCCTGGCCCTCATGAACGCGGTCGACGCGACGCTCATCACGACGATCTTCGTCGGGTGGCTCCTGCTCCTGGGCGGCATCGCCCAGATCGTCGCGGCATTCGCCACGAATGGGACGACCGGCAGTCGGATCCTCATGGGGATCCTCGGCGTGCTCTATGCGGTCGTCGGGTGGGACATCATCGGCGACCCGCTGCAGGGCGTCGTGACCTTGACCGTCGTCATCTCGATCGTGCTGATCGTCGAGGGCGTCATCCGGATCTTCACCGCGATCAGCGGCGGTACGACGCATCGCGGCCTGGTCGGGTTCGTCGGCGTGATCAACGTCCTGCTCGGCCTGTGGCTGTGGTCAGGCATCCCGGTGAGTGGCATCGCGATCGGCTTCTTCGTCGGGTTCGAGCTGCTCATGGCCGGCATCGTCTGGATCATGGGCGGCTGGATGAGCCGCTCCCTCGTCCCGTCGACTGCCGCGGCCTGACGCCTACTGGGCCGGCGGCGACGGCTCGTCGTCGGTCCGGTCGGAGACGACCTCCGCATCATCCGTGGCCCGCTCGTCCTCCGTGGCGGCGGGCTCCGTCGTTTCCGGCTCGGTCGATCCCGGCTCTACGAGCTCGGCCAGTCCGGCGTCAGCCGGTGCTTCCGGCATGTCCTCCTGGGGACTCGCGCTCGGTGCGACGGCCGCGGCGGCCGTCGCCATCTCCGGCTCGGTGGTCCTCGATCGCTGGTAGACGAAGACGGCGGCAGCCAGCAGGCCGAGCGCAAGCAGCACGATGACCAGCGCGCTCCGGCCGTCGTCGGTCTCGGGCGGCGTCGTGCTTAGCGTGACCGCCGACACCGGGACGGTGACGTCCGAGATCGGGTTGCCCTTGGTGATCACGGGGACACCTTCCCGGTTCGCCCAGCGAGCCTCTTGGTCGACGATCCCAGCCGCGACGACGTAGTCCGTCGCGGCGTCGATCTTCGCGGGATCGAACGGGATCGCGAAGCGGATCGGGGTCGACCCCGGCTGCAGGTGGACGTCGATCCCCACGGTCGTATCGGTCGCGAGATCGAGCAACACGGCAGCCGAGAAGGCCTCGTCGCCGAGCGTGATGTCGACGCCGCTGATCGACCCGGTCACGTCGCCCTTGAGGACGTCGGCGCGGTACGTCAGGGCGAGGGTCAGGCCGCTCGTCGGATTGCCCTTGGTGATGACCGGCGTGCCCGTCGTCGTCACCCACGTCCGGTCACCGTCGACGATCGTCGCCTGGAGCGTGTAGGTCACGTCCTCGTCGATCGCGACGTGGCTGTAGTCGAGCGTGAACGGGACGGGAACTTGGGCTGGCTCGATGATCATCTCGCTCGCGACGACCGACCCGGCCGATGCCTTCCCGGCTCCTTCGACGAGGACCACAAGGGCCCGCGCGGCCGGGGACAGCTCCGCTGGCTCGACGTACGTGAGGGTGCCCGTGACGGTCCCGGCAGCCGCCGGGACGGGAGAGGCGGTTTCCGTCGGCGAAGCGCTTGCCGTCGGTGACGGGCTCGGGGTCGGTGATGGCGTGGGCGATGGACTTGGGGAGGGAGTTGGCGATGGGCTGGGCGTAGGAGACGGACTCGGCGAGGGCGATGGGGTCGGACTCGGCGTGGCGGTCGGCCGTGGGGTCCGTGTCGGCGCCGGAGTCGGGCTTGCGGTGGGCGCCGGTGTCGCCGTCGCTTCCGCCGTCGGCGCTGGTGTCGCGGTCGGTTCGGTGGTGGGCGTCTCTGTCGGGGCTTCGGTCGGAGCGGGGGTCGGCTCTTCGGTAGGTGCCGGCGTCGGTCGCTCCGTCGGCGCCTCCGTCGGAGCCTCCGTCGGTTCCTCGGTCGGCGCGATCGTCGGGCTCGGCTCGAGCGTCGGCGGGATCGGCAGTGGCTCGGGACGCTCGACGACATCGACCTCCACCGAGTCGACAGGCGCACCGTCGACGATGGCATCTGCCGGTTCTTCGGAATCCCACACGCGGCCCTCATCGACGATCGCCGCGCGGACGACGTAGTGGGAAGCGGCATCGACGAGCTCCGGGTCGTATCCCAGGGCGAACGGGATATCGCCGTCCTCGGGCACGTCGACGGTCGGGGCGACGTTGACGACCGTGCCAGTGGCCTCCTTCACGAGGACGGCCATCTCGACCGCTCGGGTCGTGAGTTCGGCGTCGGCAGGCCGCACGACGCTCCCCTCGATCGTCGCGGGAAGCTCCGGCGCCGGCACGACCGGAACCTCGACGTTGACGCGCGGTCCGCCGGTGATGACCGGCACGGCTTCCGCGCTCTGATACACGGTGTCGCCGTCGACGATCGCCGCGAACAGGGCGTACGCATGCGTGTCGTCGATCGCGGCGTCGTCGTAAAGGACCTGGAAGGCGACCGGCACCGACGCGGCGTGATCGATCCGCTCCAGACCGACGATCGCCCCGGCGCCGTCCGTGGCCGTCTGGTCGACGAGCGTCACGACGGCGACCGCGTCTTCCGACAGGGACAGGGGATCGGCGGAGGTGATCACGCCGTTCACGACCGTCGTCGCGGCAGATGCGGTGATCCCGATGGTGGATGCCCACGCGGCGGCCACGAGCGTGATCAGCCCCACACGCGCCCGACGACTCATGCGTGTCCTCCTCTGTCGCCGCTCTTCTGCGCAGGCTGAGGCGACGTGACGGCGCCGCGCGACGGATGTCGATGGTCGCCGCGTCCGGCCGAACTCGGCATGGCGCTGGCATCCGAACGCGGGGCGAGCCTGCCCGCGTCTTTCCCTGTTGCACGCCGACCCGGTCAAGGACGGATGCGAGCCCACCCCCACCGACACGGGTGGGGCCGCCCTTCCGTCGGTGGGGTCCGCCGTGCTGAAGTCGGCATCGAGGAGGTGGCCCATACCCGTCGAAGGGGACGTCCCGCACCCGCCCCGCTCAGGGTCCGGGCTCGATCTTGCCGGCGGCGAGTTCGTCCCGGGTTGGCTGATCCGGCTCGCCGCCCTCGGTTGGCGCATCCTCGCGGTGCTGGCGATGGCCTTCGTGCTCCTGTCGCTGGCCGTCCGGCTATCGACGGTGACGGCGTCGGTGATCTTCGCGATACTCGTGGCCGCCAGCGTGGCGCCGGCTTACCGCTATGTCAGGAGCGGACGGGGGTGGGCAGCCAGCAAGGCGGCCGCCGTGCTGTGCGTCGTCGCGCTGTCGGCGCTGGCGCTCAGCGTGACGATCATCCTCTTGACGTTCACGCCGTACGTCACGCAGCTCATCGACGCCGTCCGTGAAGGCGTCACCGCCGTCACGGGATTCCTCTCGGGCGTCGGCGTCCCGGATGAGGCCGTCGCGATCATCGCCGGATCGGTGACGGACTTCCAGGAATGGATCGGCGGCGCCATGACGACCCTCATCGGCTCGATCGCCGATGCCGCGACGGTCGTGATCCTCGGTGGCTTCCTCACGTTCTACGTGTTGTACGACTACGACAAGGCGTGGTCGACGGCGATCCGCGACCTTGACCCGGGGCAGCAGGCGGTCGTGACCGAACACGGCAGCGTGGCGCTCGACAACGTGAGTGCCTATCTCCGCGGGACGGCACTCGGCGCCGGCGTCGATGCGCTCGCTGCGCTGATCTACCTGGCGATCCTTGGCGTTCCGCTCGCCGGGCCGCTGGCCGTCGTCGTCTTCCTCGGCGGGTTCGTCCCGTACATCGGCCCGGTCGTCGCATCGAGCATCGTCCTGCTTGCGGTGTTGGCCACGCAGGGCGTCGTCGACGCGACGATGGTCCTTGGTCTGATGATCGCCGTCGGACTCCTGCAGCGCCGCCTGCTCAAGGGTGCGCTGACGCGCCCGCTGCCGCACCATCCGGCGCTCGTCGTGATCGCGCTTCCCGCGGGCGCGGCGCTGTTCGGGCTCATCGGACTGGCCGCGGCCGTTCCCGCGGTCATCCTCGTCGAAGCGTTCGCCGCGCCGCTTACCACGATCCTCGAGGGCGCCCGCCGCGAGACGTCGACCAGCCTCGTGCCGATGTGGCTCGATCGGCTGGCCCAGTGGAGCTGGCGCGGTCTCATCGTCGTCGCCCTCATCGCGATCGCGATCTCGGCGGCCGTCGCCGTGCCGGGCGTGACCGTCCCGCTCGTCCTCGCCCTCGTCCTTGCGGCGACGCTCGTGCAGGCGGTGAGCGCCCTGGAGGCGCGTGGGCTCGGACGCGGTCAGGCCGCCCTCGCAACGACGGTGAGCAGCGCCGTCGTCGTGTTCGGAGCGGCTGCCATGGCCATCATCGCCATCGGTGGATCGGTCGCCGAGACGCGGGACGTCGCCGAAGCGGGTGCTCGGCAGACCGGTGTGGCCACGTTCGCGGACGTCGTGGCGGCCTTCGGGGCGGGACTGACGACCCAGGTGTTCGGGATCTTCTCGCAGGCCGTCGGCCTCACGGTCGCGATCCTTCTTGCCCTGCTGCTCACGTTCTATCTGCTCAAGGACGGCGCCGTCTGGTGGGAGCGCGCGCTGGCCGGCGTGTCGGGCCGACGCCGCGACCTTCTCGACGACATCGCGCGCCGGTCCGCGGGCATCCTGAACGGCTACATGATCGGAACGGGCACGATCTCACTCTTTGCCGGAGTCACCCAGTGGCTGATCATGGCGTTGTTGGGCTTGCCGTTGGCCTTCCCGGTCGCTGTCCTCACGTTCTTCGGGAACTTCATCCCGTACATCGGCGGTGCCATCACGACGTTCATCGGCTTCCTGGTAGCGGTCGCCGTCGGCAGCCCGACCGACATCCTGCTGATGGCGATCTACACGCTCGTCATCAACATCGTCCAGGGCAACTTCGTGGCGCCGCTCGTCTACGGCAAGACCGTGAACCTGCATCCCGCGATCGTGCTGCTCGCGATCCCGGCGGGTGGCCAAATCGCGGGGATCATCGGGATGTTCCTGATCGTCCCGTTCCTGGGCGTCGTGGCCGTGACCTGGCGGCTCGTCCTCCACGTCTTCGACCCCGACGACGCCCCGCCGATCGCGGAAGGGTCGCGGTCGGGGGCATCTGACGTAGGGAACGCCGCCGCCGTACCGAACGCCGCGACGTCCTGAGCCGGCTCTACGCGGACTGGCGGCCGTCCTCTTCGGCGGTGATATCCGAGATCTCGCGCTCGGCGACGGTCTTCGGGACAAGGCGGCGAGCGATCGCCTCGCTCTCCGCCGAAAGCACCTTCACCCGCGGGTCGGACGGTGACAGGCGCGACTTCTCTTCCTCGATCTCCTTCAGTCGCGCGGCGTCGGCCGCAATGTCCTCGGCGGTCGCGCGAAGGTCACCCTCGAGATCCGACATCCCACCGATCCATCAGCCACCTCGCTACCACGGCCGCGTCCAGCTCCCGTCGCGGTAGCAGTACCACAACGTGAACGGCTCGCTGGCGAGCTCCCGCGGCCGGACGACCGCGGAAGGATACCGCTCGCGAAGGCGCTGTTGGAAAGCGCCGGGCGTGGTCTGACCCTCGGCGAGGATCCCCTCCGCGAACGCGACGAACACCTCGTCGTTGCGAGGGTTCAGGACGACCGCGTTCGGTACGCTCGGCATGGTTCCAACCACACATAGGATGCTGCCCGCTGCCTCCAGCATGACTCCCCGCGCTGACCGACGTGTGCCGTTGCAGCGTCGTCGCAAAACTGCAACGCGTCTCGTCAGCCGGTGCGCCGCGGCGGCACCTCGAACGAGTCGCCGGGGAGCAGCACGGGCACCGTCACGTCCGGTGCCGTTAGCTGGGCCTCCTCGATGAACCGGTCGCCCGAGTCCTCGAATCGGTGACGACGGACCCGACCCATACCGACGGGCCACAACGTCCCCCAGTGGACGGCGACTGCCGTCCGAGGCCGCAGCAGCCGCAGCGCTGCCGCGGCGGTCGAGGGGTTCAGGTGCCCGGTCCGCAGTGTCGGCCCCCATCCGCCGATCGGGAGGATCGCGAGATCGAGATCCCCGGCGAGATCGGCCATGCCCGGGAACAGATCGGTGTCGCCGGCGAAGTACACGCGCTCCTCGCCGTCCAGCACATAGCCGACCGCGGGCGCCGCCGGCCCGAACGGCATCCGGCGGCCGTCGTGGGCCGCGGGGACCGTCCGCACCTTCACGCCACCGATCGTCAGCTCGTCGCCGACATCGACCTCGTGCACGGCCTCGAAGCCCTGTGCCTCTACGAGGCGCCCCGTCCCGCGCGGCACCACGACGGACGTCGAGCGGTCGAGCTGCCGAAGGCTCGCCAGATGGAGATGATCCTGGTGCGCGTGGGAGACGAGCACGGCTTTGACCGGGGCGACCTCGAGATCCGGGGACTTTCGCCGACGACGGACCGGGCCGATGCCGCCGACAAGGAAGGGATCGAACAGGAACTGGACGTCATCGAGCTCCAGCCTGACGGTGGCGTGCCCGAACCAGCGCAGCCGCGTCACGGCGTCTGGGCGCGACGGAACACGGTCACGAACTCGTCCCCGACGGTCTCGGTATAGGAGTCGAACTCCAGCATCCGTCCGTCGCCGCGCGGCATACGAAAGCGCGATTCGGCTGCACCGATGTCCGCGAGGATCTCGAGCATGATGCCGACCTGGTCGGTGGATCCGGGCGTGACGAACTCCTGCCAGTAATGGCCGATCAAGGGCTGCCCGAAGAATGCCTCAGCCGCGTCGTTGGCCTCCAGGATCAGCGCTTCGGCGTCGTACCGCACGCGAGGCAGATCCGTCGCCTCCCACCAGCGCCCGTCCTGGCTCTCGTTCGTTTCGCGGTCGCGCCGGATGATCCAGCGTCCGCCGTGGGCCTCGACCGTCGCGTGCGGGTACAGGCGGTGCAAGCGGATGGCAAGGCCCTCCGGCGTCGGCTCCGGCATCCGTTCGACCGCGCGCTGAGCGTAGCTGCGGAACGCGACATCGGTCGCCGGGACGAAGCGGAGTTCTGCCGGCCGGCCGACGACCTCGGTCACGGTCGGTGGCGGGACGTCGCCGGCGAGGCGGAAGACCGCGACGATCGCGTCCCCGACACGCTGCGCGTGGATGTCGAAGGCGATCACATCGCCCGACAGCGGACGCAGGAGGATCGTCGCATCCAGGATCTTGCCGCCGCCGATGATGCGGAACAGGTTGAGCGAATCGTCGAGGGTGCCCGGGACGATGAAATCCGTGAAGTAGTGGGTGGACGGATCGTCCCCCTCGATCCCCAGGAGCCCTCGAGCTGTGGCATTCGCCTCCTGGAACCAGCCGTCTGCGGACACGCTCACGCGGGGCAGCCGCGGGTCCTCCCACCAGTCGCCGGTCAGCGACGGGCTCCACGCTCCGTCGCGATACACGTACCACGCCGGAGCTCCCGAGATCGTCCGCTCGCGGACCACCACACGGGGGAAGATCCGTCGCAATCGAGCCTCGAGATCACGTGGCGTCTCGGCGCCTGACAGCGTGTGGACGTGCTCCCGGAAGGCTGAATCGGACGTCGGGATCGTGATCAGGGCGGGTTCGACCGGGCGCGGGCTCGTGACCATACGTCCGCCATCATCGGCTGCGGCGCTTCCGTGTGTCTTGCAGGGACGTTGCATCAGGCTCTGCCGCCGTTGCGGTTGAACGCGCCGCCGCGCACGGCGCGGACGTCCCATCGCCGTGCTCGGCGAGGCGCGGGAGAAGCAGAGATACGTATCTGCAACCGTCTGGACCACACCGTACCTACCGCGCGAGTGCGCCGGACCGACACTGCTTCTCGGCCCCCAGCAGACGCCGCGAGTGTTGCCCGTGTCGGATACCGCCGCTTTCCCGTCCAGCCGCTCGCCATCGTCGGGGTCCGACGTCCTCGCTGGTGCCCGGCGGATCGTCGTCCTTCGCCTCGACAACGCGGGCGACGTGATCCTGGCCGGACCGACGATCCGCGCCCTTCGCCTCGCGTACCCGGACGCGCATCTCACCCTCCTGGCCTCGCCCGTCGGGGCGGACGCTGCCGAGCTGCTGCCGTGGCTCGACGAGGTCGTGCCGTGGCGGACGGTCTGGCAGGACGCGAACGGATCGCTCGCGTTCGATCCGGGACGGGAGACCGCGGCCATCGAGCGCCTCCGCTCGCTCCGAGCAGACGCTGCGATCATCCTCACGAGCTTCAGCCAGACCCCGTTCGCCGCTGGATACGCCTGCTACCTCGCGGGCATCCCGGTGCGCGTCGGGCATGAGGAGTCCTTCGGGGGCGGCGTGCTCAGTCACCCCATCGACGGTCCTGCGCCCATCCACCAGGCCGAACGGAACCTCCACCTGCTGCGCGGGATCGGGGTGCCGACCGGCGACGGCCGACTCGAGGCGCACGTTTCGGACGAGGCGCACGCGGCCGTCGCACGGCTGCTCGCGGCCCTTCCGGGAGACGACGCCCCGGTCGTCGTGGCACCCGGCGCGAGCTGTGCGGCCCGGCGCTACGATCCGGCGTCCTTCGCGCGCGCGACGGCGGCGATCAGCGCAGGGACCGGGCGGCCGATCGTGGTGATCGGGACTGCCAAGGAGCGGCCGCTCGCTGCCCCCATCGTGGCGGCGGTCCCGGACGCGGTCGATCTCGTCGGTCGGACCTCCCTCGCCGAGGCCGCCGCGGTCATCGCGCGCGCCGGCCTCGTACTCGCGAACGACTCGTTCGCGATGCATCTCGCCGACGCGTTCGATCGTCCAGTCGTCGTGACGTTCGCCGGCACCGACCGCGAGGCCGAATGGGCCCCGCGCCGGACGCGCCACATCGTGCTCGTCCGACCCACGCCGTGCGCCCCGTGCCGCCTGTTCGATTGCCCCCTCGAAGGTCATCCGTGCATGGCCATCGATCCGCGTCGCGTCGTCGACGCCGCCAGCCTGTTGCTCGGCGCTGAGCGCCGATCCTCCGTCCGCCCGTCGCTCGACGGCGCGGCGTGGCCGCCTATCCCGCCCGGTCGCGCGAGGCCGACGTCCTCGCCGCGCCCGGAAGAGACCGAGGTGATGACCCGATGACTCTGCTCACCGAGCGGCATGAGCCCCGCTCCATGGTCCGACCGCTCTCCCTGGACGGCCGGGTCTGTCTGGTCACCGGTGGTGCCAGCGGACTCGGCGCTGCCACGGCGCGCGAGCTCGGTCTCGCCGGCGCTCACGTCGTGATCGCCGACCTCGATCCGCGGGCCGCCGCGTCGACGGCGGGCGACATCGTCGCGGGCGGTGGCTCCGCCCTCGCCGCAAGGCTCGATGTCCGGGACGAGTCGGCGGCCGAAACGCTCATCGCCCGCATCGTCGCGCGATTCGGGCGCGTCGACGTCCTCGTGAACAACGCTGGGACCGACGTCACGAAGCCGTTCGAGTCGTTATCAGCAGGCGAGTTCGACCGCGTCCTCGACGTGAATCTGCGGGGCGCCGTGACGATGACACGGGCCGCACTGGGTGCTCTCCGCGAGGCCCAGTCGGGTCACGTCATCAACGTCTGTTCGACGGCGGCCAAGCGGGCTTGGCCGGAGGCGACGGCGTACCACGCGTCCAAGTGGGGCCTGCTCGGGTTCTCGCACGCCCTCCACTCCGAACTCCGGAAGGACGGCATCCGCGTGACTGCGCTGATCGTCGGCGGGATGCGCACGCCATTCCTGCTCGACCGCTTCCCCGATCTCGATCAAGAGGTGCTCCAGGACCCGGCAAATGTCGCGGCCTCGATCCGGTTCGTGCTCGAGATGCCGCCCGGATCGGTCGTCCCCGAGTTGACCGTCCTGCCGCTGCGCGAGACATCCTGGCCGTAGCCCGACCGCCGGGCTACAGCGGTGCGGCCTCGCGCGGGGCCAACGGCCCGAGAGGCCCGACTGCTTTGAGCCACGGGCGAACGAGGGGTTCGACGCTAGCGGCGTCGAGCGTGTCCGCGACGACCAAGGCCTCGGCGAGCCGGCCGACACAGCCGCCGATGGCCTCGCCGAGGCTCGTGCCGGGATAGACGGTGACGGCCGCCCGGCCCGCTTGTTCGGCCATGCGGATCTGCGAGCGGCGTCGGTTGACGTGACTCGCGTCGATCACGGCGCTGAGCGCTGCGTGGAAGAGTCCCTCCCGTTCACGCTCCTTGAGATGCGCCTCCCAGAGAGCCGTCGCCTCACCCTCCGTCAGGCGGGCGGCCCGGTCGAGGGTGGCTTCGACGACCGCTGAGTTCGGTCCGAATCTCTCCATCAGCCCCTCGAACGGATGCCCGCGCGACGCTCAGCTCGACGTTGGTCCCCTGAGCCTCGCGACGAGCGCGCGCGTGTCCTCCACCGTCGAGTGGCTGGCCACGATGGCCGCATGGCTCGCGTCGCTACCGCTGGTAAGCGAGCGGTAGGTGGTCCGCAGGCGCGACACAGCGATCGCGACGTCCTCGTGGTCCCGCCCGACCGGCGGGAGCACCTCGAGGACGCGCTCGGCATCCCTCCATGCCGAAAGGACTTCCTCCACGGCCTTCGACATCGCGAACCCGGACCCCTCTGCGCTACGCGCGCTGTCGCGATTCTACGCCCCGCTGTCACCCCCGCCCGCCCGATCTCCTGGCCAGCGACTCATCGTCGCAACGTCGCTGTTTCGCTGCGGCGGCATCATGCGTGTCCGCGTACGCGACGTGTTCCGTATCGTCCGCGCGACCCCCAGAAGCGAGGAGGTGTGGCGTGCCTGTCCGGGGGCGATCAGCGCTTGCGAGAGGTCGCGGGTCATGACCCGGCCTGGTGAGGTACTCGACGCCTTCGAGGCGTGGCGTGCGGCACAGCGGGCGCTCTCCGAGGCACCCTCCGGGACGGCGGACTGGTTTCGTCTGCGTCTCGTCGAGCAGGACCTGCGCATGGCATACGAGCGGTTGAACACCGAGCACGCCCGAGCCGTGTACGACGTGACCGCCGAGCCGCACGGACCGTACTGGCTCATGCGGGTGCGAGGCGGACCTGAGGTGATGACGAAGGTCACCCGCCTCGACGATGCGGAGGAGGCCGTCCGCGAGGTCATCGCAGTCGTTGACGACATCGAGCGTGACGCGTTCGAGATCGATCTCGACGTCACATCGGAGGGCGCGGCGACCTGAGGTAGCAGGTTCCCGGGGTGGACGCGCGTGGGATGATACCCCCCAGGAGTATCTACGGATCCATGGACGACCACGCACAGCACTACCAGGAAACCGCGCCGACCGCCACCGTCGGAGGTCACGCCCGACACCGCGGCGACATGCCGCAGGGCGGGCACGACCGTCACGAGGGCCACTCGGTCGCCATGTTCCGGGACAGGTTCTGGCTGAGCCTGATCCTCACCGTGCCGGTCGTGCTGCTGAGCCACGACATCCAGACATGGTTCGGCTACTCGCTGCCGGCGATCCCCGGCCTCGAGTACGTCCCGGCCATCCTGGGCACCGTCGTCTTCCTGTATGGCGGCGTGGTGTTCCTGCGCGGCGCCCAGCGTGAGCTCGCCGATCGCCAGCCGGGGATGATGACGCTCATCTCGCTGGCGATCGTCGTTGCGTTCGTCACCTCCTGGGCTGGGACGCTCGGTCTCTTCGACGTCGAGATCTGGTGGGAGCTCGCGACGCTGATCACGATCATGCTGCTCGGCCACTGGCTGGAGATGCGCTCGATCGCCCAGGCTCGCGGCGCCCTCGCCGCCCTGGCGGAGCTGTTGCCCGACACGGCCGAGCGTGTGACGCACCACGGGACGGAGGTCGTGCCGTTGGCCGAGGTGCGTGAGGGCGACGTCCTGCTCGTGCGACCCGGCGGACGGGTCCCGGCCGATGGCGACGTCGTCGACGGTGCCGCGGACGTCGACGAGTCGATGATCACCGGCGAATCGCGGCCGGTGTCGAAAGCCATAGGCGATGGGGCGGTCGCCGGGACGGTCGCGGCAGGCGGGTCACTTCGGATCAGGGTCACGGCGACAGGCGAGGCGACGGCGTTGTCGGGGATCATGCGCATGGTCGCCGCCGCCGAGGCGTCCGGCTCCCGGGCCCAGGCGCTGGCGGACCGAGCGGCGGCCCTGCTGTTCTGGATCGCGCTTGCCGCCGGGGCCGTCACGCTCGTCGTGTGGTGGCTGCTCGGCGATCCCGAAGGCGCGCTCGTCAGGACCGCGACGGTGCTCGTCATCGCCTGCCCGCACGCGCTCGGGCTGGCGATCCCGCTCGTCATCGCGATCGGCACATCACTCGGTGCACGCAATGGGCTGCTCGTGAAGGATCGCCTAGCCCTCGAGCGAGCGCGCGACGTCGACACCGTCATCTTCGACAAGACGGGCACGCTCACCAAGGGCGAGCCAGTGCTCGTCGATGTGTCCGCTCGTGCAGCGGATGTCGAACGCGTCCTCGCCTCGGCGGCTGCCGTCGAGCGTGACTCGGAGCATCCCCTCGCTCGTGCGATCGTCGAGGGCGCACGTCGGCGGGGCATCGTGACCCCCGCTGCCACCGATTTCGAAGCGGTCGCGGGGCGCGGCGCCCGGGCGGAGGTCGATGGCCGCGTGGTGTACGTGGGCGGACCGCGGATGCTCGAGGAGCTCGGGCTCTCCGCTGATCGTGCGGCTGCGGACTGGGATCGGCAGGGCCGCACTGTGCTGCACGTCGTCAGCGACGGCCGGATCCTCGGGATCATCGCCCTCGAAGACGAGATCCGGCGAGAGTCGAAGGAGGCGGTCGACGCCCTCCACCGGCTCGGCATCCGTGTCGCGATGATCACTGGCGACAGCGCAGCCGTCGCGGACGGCGTTGCGCGGCGGCTCGGCATCGACGATGTCGCGGCCCAGGTCCTGCCCGCCGACAAGGCTGCGGCGGTCCGCCGGTTCCAGGAGGGCGGCCGCCGGGTCGCGATGGTCGGTGACGGTGTCAACGACGCCCCCGCTCTTGCGACAGCTGACGTCGGCATCGCCATCGGCGCCGGCACTGATGTGGCGGTCGAATCGGCCGGCATCGTGCTCGTCCGGAATGACCCGCGCGACGTCGTCGCGGCGATCGCGCTGTCGCGCGCGACGTACCGGAAGATGGTGGAGAACCTTGTCTGGGCGACGGGCTACAACGTCGTCGCGATCCCGATCGCGGCGGGTCTGCTCGTGCCGTGGGGGATCGACCTGCCGATGGCGGTCGGCGCGGTCGCGATGAGCCTGTCGACGATCGTGGTGGCGTTCAACGCGCAGCTCCTGCGGCGCGTCCGTCTACGCCCGGAAGAGACGCTCGACGCGAGTCGGTTCGCGACCGCATAGCGGGGCTGGCCGCGCCCAGGGGACCGCGGGCACGCAGATGAAACGAACGGACCGGTGGCGTGGATGCTGGGTGGCCCTGAGCAGAAGCGAGCATCGACGCACCACGGCCGCGTCCGACCATGAGCGGTCTCAGCGATAGAAGGTGATGAATGGCCACGCAACGCGAGATCGAGGAGGAGACGATCGACGTCCAGCGTCCCGGTGACATCGATCGACATGACGGTAATGACCCGGGGCGTGAGGGACGTCGCGTGACCGACGGCAGGCGCGCGTACGCAGCGGCTGCTCCCCTCGAGACTCCGATGGCACGTGGCGACTGGTCCGACCGTGTCCGATGGGGACCGATCTGGGCCGGACTCGTGACAGCGCTCGCCGCGTTCCTGCTGCTCAGCATCGCAGCCGTTGCGGTCGGTGCCGTGGCGGTGACGGCCGGAGCGGACGCGGCCACCGCCGGGTTGGGCGGCGCGATCGCCAGCGCGGTCATCGGCCTGGTTGCGTTCTTCCTGGGCGGGTTCATGGCGAGCCGGACCGCCACCGTCATGCAGCGACCCTATGGCGCTGTGAACGGCTTTCTCGTGTGGGCGCTGGGCGTCGTGCTGATTCTCGCCCTCGCCGCGTTCGGCCTCGGATCGCTGTTCGGAGCGGCCGGCGACCTGTTCGGACAGTACCAGCAGATGGGCGCGCCGACGCCGCAGGGCGTCGATCCGCAGCAGGCGATCGAGGGAGTTCGCAACTCGTCCCTTGGCGCGTTCGTCGGGATGGTCCTGCCTGCGATCGCGGCGACGGTCGGCGGCTATCTCGGCGCCCGCACACTGGCGAGGGCCGATCAGCGGCGGTCTGCGGCCTAACCCGCTTCCGCTCGAAGGGCCAAGTGTCAGGACCCTCGGCGAGACGCTCGCCGGGGGTCCTTGGGGTGGTTCGCATCCGAGTGCGTCCGTCTACCGACATGCCGGTGTGCCGTCGTCGACGACGCGAGGCGGTGCGACCGCATCGGGCTCCTTCCTACGGTAGCTGCGGGGTCAGCGAGATCACGAGGAAGACGGCGATGAGATCCCTGGAAACCGGTCACGCGACCGCGAGGGCATAGCCGATGGCACGACGACGGAGGTTCGACCCGCTCGCTCGATTGCGCGACGCGCGCCGTGAGATCGAGCGGATCCTGCTCCGGCGCGACGATGGCGACCGGGACCGACCGACGAGGAGGCCCGCCAAGCCCCGCCGGACGCGGCGATCGCGCAGGAACCGCTGATCGGATGCCCGATCTCCACGCGGCGGTCGACGCATGGCTCGACGCGAAGAGGGCGTTGGACGACGCTTCGCCGACGACCGCGGAATGGCTCCGCCTTCGAACCATCGAACAGGACCGGCGGACGGCGTACCTGGCGTTGATGGAGACGCGCGGCGATCCCTCGGTCGGTCCCGAAGGCGGAGAACAGCCGTCTGGGTCGCTGGACCGCACGTCCGGGACCGTTACCGAGGCCCCTCGAAGCTGACGGGGCGCCCCTCAACCCTACACCGGGGTGCAACGGGGGAGGTGGATGCGGCGGCGCCTTGACGACGGTGGATCGAGTGACCCCCAGCCGCGCGCGACTCGGGGGGAAAGTCGGGGACCGGGGGCCGAGCACTGAGACTACCTAACACCGGGCCGTCGTCCGATAAGTTCTCAAGTAAGGAACGTTCACTGGGACCCGAAACGCGATCGAACGGCGCGTACGCGTAGAAGAGGGGCCCGTCGTGCAGACCCTCCTTGTCATCAGCGGAGTACGAGGAACCCGTCGATGTCCACCACAGGGTGACCGGGAGTCCCGACGACGGTGATCTGGATCGTGTGCAGACCCGCCGTGCTCCATGTCTTCGTGAACATCAGCGGCCGCGAACGAGGCGGTTGGACCCGATACAGGCTTACAGTCGCGACCAGCGCACCGTCGACCCGGATCTCGGCCTCCCCCTTGTCCTCGCCCTGCCGGGCGATCCATGCGACCGCTCGCGCCGAGACCCGCATGGTCGCTGTCGCGCCGGCGACGGCTGACTCCTTCGCGGCCAGGCCGGACCAGCTCCGATCTGATACGCGGGCCCAGCCCGCCGAGTAGACGATGTTGGTGGCGGACTCCTGGATGAGCCGCGGCGAGATCGTCGGCCCGTAGATCCAACGGCTTGCGTTGCCGGCGCGGTCGAACACGCGGTTCGCGAACCGGTACGTTCCGTCCAAGGCGAGCGTCCGGAAGGCCACGACGGCTGCCTTGTGGGGAACGCCGCCTGACACCTCGGACCAGGTGACTGTCGTCGACGGCGGGGTGAAGCGCCTGAACGGGCCACCGTTGCGGCTCACCGCCCATTCCGGGGTCGCCGTCATGCCGCTACCGGCATCACGGCCGACGATCGTGATGCTCACCCAAGCGTTCTCGACGAAGCTGACCAGCGGTCGGAACCGAACGACGGGCGAGAACACGGTGGGAGCGGTGGTATCCGCTGCAGCCGTAGCGATGGACGGCCAAACCGACGCCGCTGCACCTAGCATCAGCGAGAGGGAAGCGACAGCCGTCCAACGGACCGTCCGGCGCCTATTGCGATCCATGCATGCCCCTTCGTGCTCAGCCTGACACGCGGCCGATCAGCCCGCTCGAAGACTACCGACGCGCGGGGGCGGGAAACCTTGCACGGGAGCTCGGCTCCTGCGTCACGCGAAGGAGGAGGGAGCGTCGTGGCAGGCGAGACGCACGGAGGTCCTGATCGGACCGACGGGAAGTCGACGGCCCCGGGACGTCGACCCCGGGGCCGTTGTCTGCTCGGGTCTCGAGCCTCAGTACCCGTACCTGCCGCCCGAGCTGGGGGCTGGCGCCGCGACCGAGGCGGCGGGCACAGGTTCGGACGCGCTCACCGTGGCGATGGAGAAGCCCTCGACACCGTCGCCCGTCGTGTCGCCGGCCTTCGTGTCGCCCTGCCAGTAGTAGAGCGGGAGGCCGCGATAGGTGACCTGCGTCGTGCCGTCGGGGCGGGTGATCGTGCCGAGCTCGCCGGTGACTCCCGAGCCGGCCGTCGGCTGGCCCTTGGTCTCGAGGGGCGGCCAGGTGGTCGCGCAGCTGCCGGTGCAGCTCGAGGACGTGGCGGTATCGCCTGCGTGCGTGTACAGGGTCATCCCGTTCGGCCCGGTCAGCACGGTGCCAAAGCTCGGCGAGCTGGCTGAACCGACGGTGACGCCGGCCGCGGTCGAGCCGCCGCCACTACTGCCGACGGGACCCGCGGCACCTGAGGTACATGCGGCGACGGCGAGGACGGCGATGGCCAAGAAGGAAAGGATGCGTGTGGAAGACATTGCTGCGACTCCGAGATCGACGAGCCGATCGTGGCTCGCGTACTCGAAGTACGCGGTCTGCGTGGGGGCGGTTTCGCATTGGTGGACCGCCCGGTTCAAGCCGACGATGACGCCCGTTTGATATGCCGGCTTACCGTCAGGACGGGCCTGCGGGGCGTACGCTCCGCGGAACGTGGACGACGAACGCCCGACTCAGGCCGAACTCCTGGACGGGTGGCGCGATACGGCACGAGCCGCGGAGCTTGCGGCACGACTGGCGGCGCTTGCGTCTGACGCCGTTGAGCAGGCTGATCACGACCTCGTCGCATACGAGCGGATCGCGACGATGGCCGAGCAGGCCAGCGAGGCCGCCCAACGAGCCGCCACGAGTGCTGCCGATGCCGCGAGCGAAGCCCGTGACCGGGTGGCCCACACCCGCGACCGCCGATCCAACGCCAACGAGACGCTGGCGACGGCGCGTGTGGAGGAGACTCTGGCGCGAGAGCGTGTCGACGCAGCAGAGGACGCGCTGCCTGAGGAAGCCTGACTACTCGGACGTCTCGCCATCCACGAGACGGGGGGAGGTCATCCGGTACGCGGGGTGAGCCGCGAGATCTTCTGGTCCGAGCTGAGCGAACGAGACCTGATACTCCTCGCGAAGCCGCTCGATCTGGTTCGTGGCCGCCTCGGCCTCGGCACTGCCCGGACGCGCGATCTCGAGCCTGAGCTGCGCCTCGCGCCAATCGGCGAGGAGTCGGTCGATCGGGCGCGGGATCACCTCCACGAGGTGGATGTCGGGCGCCTGTTCACCGCGCGCTACGCGTGCCGCCGTCTCGACGACCATCTGGAGCTGGAGCTGCGCCCAGCGGAATGCCAGCCTGGCTTGCTCCTCGGCCGCGACGGCGAGCCGCACGAATTCGGGCGTCCCGAGTGCGACGGCACGCTTGTCGACCTCGAGGACGCGGAGCTTGTCGATGATCTCCATCATCTGGTCCGTGATCGCGCGGAACTCGCCGCGGTTCGGCATCGTGGTGGCCTCTAACGGCCCCTGGTTGCGACGCCGACTGACGGGGCAAAGAAGGGAGGAAGGCCACCATACAGTGCACCTCGGGCGTGGAGATGTTGCAACGGCGCGACGGATCATCTTGGACGTGCGCCACGCATATCGATGGGAGCGGGCTGGGCAGTAGGCTGTCCCGGTGGAGACCTCTCGGTACAGGTGCGAAGGTTGCGGCGATCGCCTATACCCGCTCGACGAGGTGCGGGCGCTCTATCGCGAACGCGCCGATACGATCGACGATGACGGCGCCGCTGTGTTGCCGCGTACGGCGTACACGCATCTCGAACACGAACCACGCAGTACCGTGTATCGCATCATCGGCCGCGGCATCCTGGTGGACCTCCTGCGCGAGAGCGGTGACGGATGAGATCGCGGCCACGCCCGACCTGCCCATGCTCAGGAGGCGACATGCCACGACTCACCGTCCTCGGATCCTCGGGTGCCTAGACCGAAAGAGACGTCGTCATCGCCCGACGGCTTCGATGGGAACTCGCCACGCTGGCGCGAAGCGGACGGGGCTCAGGGGGACGTCGAACGTTCCCGCCGACTGAGAGGCGATCGGCCACCGGGGCAGCACGGCGCGATCGACCACGGCGAAAGCATCCCGGCGAAACGTCGTCCGACGCGGAAAGAGCGTCCCGGTGGCGGTGTGGACGAATAACGGCTGGCGGCGTGCTCCACCGGGTGAGGAGACCCTGGCAGATCGTCCGTCGGGGATCGTTTGGTGTTCAGAAGGTTGGCTGGCGAGGAAGGATTCGAACCTTCGGTCTCCTGATCCAGAGTCAGGCGCCTTACCGCTTGGCCACTCGCCAGAGGTGAACCGACCCGTTCGGCCCACGTTCCCGGGATGGATCAGCCGCGCATCCCGCATCCCCATCCGAAAACCGGATGAGTCTGATGCCCGAACGGGCGACGCCGAGTCTACCGCGACCCGCCAGTTCGCCTCAACCGAGCCACCTCAGCCCCGAGCCAGTACGGCTGTTTCGTGCGGTCACCCAGAGGAGACGCGTCAGTCGAAGTAGATGACCGGCTTGACGGTTTCGGGGTCCCTGTCGATCAGCAGGTCCATCCCTTCCTCGATGCTGTCGAACCCGTGGAGGACGGGCGAGACGATCAGCTCCGGCTGGTAACGCTTGTTGGCGATGAGCGTGAGCACTCGCTCGGCAAACCGGCGACCGCCGTGGACCTTCGCCGTTTTGAGCGTCTTGTCGGTCCCGCCGAAGCCGAGGTCCGGCATCGGGATCACCGCCTCAGCGTCCGCGAGGAAGCCCGCCATCGAGACGACGATGCCCCCGAACTTCACCATCGCGAGGGCCTTGGCGATGTTCGAGGCGTCGCCGCCGGCGATGATCACCCGATCCACTGGCGTGCCGTCATTGACCGCGAGGACCCCTTCGACGACATCGCCTTCGCGGTAGTTGACCAGGTCGGTCGCCCCCATCTCGCGAGCGATCTCGAATGTCTTCGGCCGCGAGCCGATGCCGATGATCCGTCCGGCCCCCTGCAGGACGCACGCAGCGACCGCCGTGAGTCCCAGTGGTCCTACGCCGAGGACGACGACGCTATCGCCCCATTCGATCTCGGCCAGGTCGACGCCCTCGAACGCGGTAGCGCCCATGTCGGAGACGGTCACCGCCTGCTCATCCGACACGCCCTCCGGGATGTGCGCGAGGGTCGTGTCCGCGTCGGCTACGCCGTGGAGCTCGGCGAACATGCCGTGCTGGTCGGGGTCGGAGTTGTAGAAGTAGCTGGAGTCGGCCAGCTTCGCGAGCCCGTCCTGTGCCTCGAGGGAGCGGAACTCCGAAACGATCGCCGGGACGCAGACACGGTCGCCCACGTTGAAGTCCCGGACTTTGAGGCCGACCGCGGTCACACGCCCGACCATCTCGTGGCCGAGCGCCCGGTCCAGGAGGTTGGGGAAGGCCATCGTCTGCATCATGTGGACGTCAGTGACGCAGGTGGCCACGGCGGTCGCTCGGACGACGGCGCCGTACTCCCCGGGCTCCGGATCCTTCAGCCCGTCGCGCCACTCCATCTGACCCTTCGCAGCGAGCACGTATCCGCGCATATGGTGTCCTCCCGACTCGTGTTCGGGCGCTGTCGAGTCGGCGCCCGAGCGCGCGACGAAGAGCCGTGCTTGGTCGGTCGCCGCGGCGCTGGTTCGTGGGCCATGGTGCGCGGTTCGGGACGACAACCCGGCGAACATGGGGAGGGCCGACGTCATATCGAGCGGTAGAGTTGGGACGTCATGGGACGAGTCGCGGGGGAAACGCAAGACTCTGGTCGGATCGACCGGCAAGATCCGGCATCGGACGACGCCTCCGAGGCCGCGGCCCCGCTCGGCGAGCCGCCCGACTCCGTTGATGAACAGTCCGACCAGTCGTTCCCGGCGAGCGATCCGCCGTCGTGGTCCCGAGTCTCGATCTGAGCGCGCCATCCGGACCTCGCCCGAGCTGTCGGTCGTGACGCACTAGCTGTCACAGCGGGCCGTTAGGTTCTGCGCATGGACAGCGCAGACGAAACCACCAGGGAGGCGATCCGCTCGGGCTCGTTCCGCTTCAGGCTCTCTGCCGATCGGCTCGGGCTCCAGGCGGACATCTCCTTGCGCGACGCCGGGGAGCGCTGGGTTTCGATCGCGGAGACGCGCGGTCACCGCGTCGCAGGGATCGCGTCGACGCCCCGAGCGGCGGTCGTCGCCAGCCTCGCCGGGCTTCGGCCAGGAGAGATCCGCGAATTGCTGGTCGATCTCCGACTACTGGACGTGTCTCTGCGGATCCACGAGGCCTCAGCCGGTTGAACGCCAGTCGACGGCCACGACCTCGACGGGTTCCCGCACGCCCTTGAGTGCGAGTGGCCGCGGCTTCGAGACCCGGAATCGCCCGGGACCCGCTCCCGCCGTGACCGCGTCCGTCGCGAGGATCTCTTCGCGACCGGCGGCGGCGCCCACGCGAGCGGCGATGTGGACGCCACGACCGGAGAAGTCGCGCCCCCTCCGGGTCGCCTCGGCCGTATGCAGTCCGATCCGGACCCACGGGGCGAATCCGTGTTCGCGCCGGTGGCGCGCGAGTCGCTGCTGGATGTCGACGGCGCATCCGATCGCATCGGCCGCCAGCTCGAACGCGACGAAGAAGCCGTCGCCGGTGTGGTTGACCTCCTCGCCGCGATGGTCGGCGAACGATCGGCGGAGTTCCCGGTCGTGCCAGGCCAGGAGTTCGGTCCAGGCCTCGTCGCCGATCACGCCGACGAGGTCGGTCGAGGTGACGATGTCCGTGAACATGAACGTTTTCGTCGCGGTGGTCGCCGGCACAAGGGCCGTTTGCGTGCCTGCTTCGTCGAGCAGTTCGTCGACCCGGCGGACGTCGCGCATCGCGCCAAGCTGCTCGAAGATCTTGCGGGCTGCGAGGAGGTCTCGTCTCGCGGTGTCGACGTCACCCTCGGCGGCGAGCGCCTCGGCATAGCGGAGCCGCGCCTGGGCTGCTTCGTACGGCAGGTCGTTCGTCTGCCACAAGCGCCAGGATCGACCGAGGACCGGTGATGCTTCGAGCGGCTTCTGTTCGCCGAGCAACAGCTCGCCCCGGGCCGTGAGTGCGCCCGCCTTGTGGAGCGGCCTATCGAAGTCGGTCGCGATCGACTCGAGCTCGTCCACCGCGAGACGCGCGGTCTCGAGGTCACCCGCCGCTAGGGCGACCTCGACCTGAGTGGGAAGCAGCCGCCCGCGCGCCGCGCGGTCCGTGAAGCCGTCGGTGACGGTGGCCGCTAACGCACGTCCGATCGACCGCCGCGCCTCCTCGATCCGCCCTTGGGCGAGCTGGAGCCTCGCCAAGCCCGGCTGGCCGTCGTCGCCGAACTCGTACGCGCGGTCGAACGCCTCAGCCGCCCCGTCGAGGTCACCCATCCGGAGACGGACCTCGCCGATCGCGTTGTGAGCCATCCCGACGGCATCGAGGAGGTGGAACCGCTCGAGTTCGTCACACGCCGCGCGGGCCTCCTCCTCCGCCTCGGACCACCGGCCGTGGAGCATCTTGAGTTCGGCACGATGGATCCGGCAGATCCCCGGGTACCCGCCTGCGCCGTTCCGCTGCATCCAGCGCTCGCTCGCCTCTGCCCACTGCGCGGCGCGCTCGAGGTCGCCGAGGTTCCGGCACGCGCCGATCGTGATGCACAGGACGTCACTCGCCGCGCTCAGCTCGAGCCTGCCCGACAACGCTGCCGCGGACGCCTCATCGAGCAGGGTGACGCCGTCCTTCCAACGGCCGGCGATCGCCTCGCCCATCCCCTTGAACGCCATCGCGATGTACAGCGCTTCCTCATTGCCGAGCTCGCGTGCCATCGCGATCGTCCGGTCGGCTGCCTCGAGCCCGACGTCCAGACGACCCTCGCCGAGCGCACCCGCCGTCTCGAAGACGCCCTTCCACGCGTGAAGCGGGGATCCGGGGGCCTGCCGGAGCAGGCGGTCGGCCTGCGACGCCCAGCCTGCACCGAGCGCGAACGCCATCGCCCGCGAGGCGTGGTACGCCATGTAGATGGCGACACGGGCTGCGTCCTCGATACGGCCCGCCGCTTCGTACCCCGCGAACGCTCGCTCGAGCGCCTCACTCGCTGCATCAGGACGGCCCGTCCACCATGCTGCGTTGCCGAGCAGCTCGAGGTCGTCCGGCGACAACGGTTCGTCGTGATCGGCAGCGGTCAGGGCATCGACCGCGTCCGACCACTCGCGACGGCGAGCAGCGTCTCTTCCGTGTTCGAGCGAAGCGATCATGGCGCCCCGATCCCCGAGGTTGCCCAACGACGACCTCCCGATCATCGCACCCCGTACCAGCGGGCACCACGGAGCGATCCCTGGCTCGTCTGCTACCCTGCGGCGCGTGTCCAGCGAGGGGACCGGTCCCGTCAGGCCGGTGAGACCTGGTCGCCACCAGGCACGTCCGATGCGCAGAAACGGTGGAACGCCCGGTGGGGAGGGACGCCGCCGTTACGTCCCCGCGCTGCTCGACGCGCTGTTCCCGGGACTCGGACATCTCTTCGCCGGCCGTCGCCGCCGTGCCGCTATGTTCGGGTTGCCGGTGATCGGCGCGATCCTCATCGGTGCGCTCGTGGTCGCGAACACCAGCCTCCCGCGCCTCGCGGCGACGCTCTTCGATCCCGCCGTCCTGTGGGGCCTCTTGGCACTCCAGCTGCTGTTCCTCGTCTGGCGGTTGCTCGCCGTCGCCGCCAGCCTGTGGGATCCGAGCCTGCCGCGCCCGGGTCGGGTCGAGGTGATTCCGATCGTCGCGATCCTTGCCCTCGCCGTCGTCGCTCCGCAGGCGTACGCTGGCTATGCGACCGAGGTCGCGCGCGAGACCGCCGACGAGATCTTCGCCGAGCCCTCGCCGAGCGAGCTGGCCGGTCCGCTACCGAGCGCCGAACCGGACCCGAGCTTCCTCATCCCGGCATCCGCCTCACCGAGCGCGACGGCGAGCCCGAGCCCGACGCCGACACCGGCCGTCCCGCGCGTCAACGTGCTGCTCGTGGGCGTCGATGCCGGCGTGGGTCGCAACACATACCTCACCGACACGATGATCATCGCTTCGCTGGACCCGACCACCAAGACGGTGTCGATGGTCTCGGTGCCGCGCGACATGGTCGATGTCCCGCTCGCCGACGGGCGGCGATTCAAGGGCAAGATCAACGGCCTCGTCTCGTATGCCCGTCACCACCCTCGTCAGTTCCCGGGCTCGGACGGCACCGGTTTCGACGTGCTGCGCGGAGCGCTCGGCAAGCTCCTGGGGCTCGACATCCGATATCACGCTGCGGTAACGCTCCAGGGCTTCGTGAACGTCATCGACAAGCTCGGTGGCGTCAACGTCTACGTCGCGCGCTCGTTCTGCGACCCGACCTACGACGAGTACGGGTTCACGCGTGGCTTCTCCATCACCAAGGGTCGCCATCACCTCAACGGCCAACAGGCACTGGGATACGCGCGTATCCGGAAGGCCGCCGGCGAGAGCGATTTCACGCGTGCCGCCCGTCAGCAGGAGGTCCTGTCCGGCGTTCGTGACGCGATCGTCCACGGCGACTTCATCAACGACCCGATCGGTTTGATGCGCGCCCTCGGTCAGACGATCACGACGAACGTGCCGCGCAAGATCCTGCCCGACCTGGCGGATGTGATGCCCAAGATCACCCGCGACGACACCTTCCGGGCGGTCATCACGTCGCCGATGGTGTCGTCCGGCTTTGACGCAAGGGGATCCATCCAGATCCCGAATCTCAAGCGGATCGCGGCCCTGTCGGCCGCGCTGTTCCCCGCGGCCGGCAAGGTTCCCAACGAGAAGTACCGCGTCGCGAAGGGCGCCGCCGTCGCACCGACGTCCGGCGGGATCGGCGGCTGCGGCGCACCCAAGCCGAAGCCGACCCCGAAACCCACCGCGAAGCCGACGCCGAAGCCGACGCCCAAACCCACCGCGAAGCCGACGCCGAAGCCGACCGCGACGCCCGAACCGACCGCGGAACCGCCGACGCCGACGCCGACCTAGGCGGGGCCTCTGCGCGGTCGCCGCGTGGCGGTACGTTCGGGTGAGTGGCGCGCCGCCCGTCGTGGATGGCACCCTACGCCGATGCGGATGCCCGAGCGCCGTTCCCGTCTCGTGGTGCTGCTCCTTGCCGCTGCGCTCGTCACCGGGATGGCAGCGACCTCGGCATCGGCGGCGACACCGCTGCCGCCGTGCAAGGTGGCCGACGTCCTGACGAAGTTCCGCGGCTATATCCACTGGCATCGCTCGCTGCTCGACCTGACGTATCGCCTGTCGAGCGCCTACTACCCCGGCGACATGCGCTCGACGTCGTATGCAGGTCTCAACGGCGGCTACTCGGTGCGCAAGCACGTGATCGCCGACCTGAGGGCGATGGCCACCGCGGCGCGGGCGGCCGGTGCCCGGTTCGCCGTCCAGTCGGCATTCCGCAGTTACACAACGCAGAAGTCGACGTTCGCGTATTGGGTGCGTGTGCACGGCTACGCCGTGGCGCTCAAGGAAAGCGCGCGTGCCGGGCACAGCGAGCATCAGCTCGGCACGACCCTCGATCTTCGCGCCTACGGCGGATCCGCCCCGTGGGATTACCGTGGGGACTGGGCGACGACGAAGGTGGGATCGTGGCTCAAGCGGAACTCGTGGAAGTACGGGTTCGTGATGTCCTACCCGAAGGGGAAGTCCACGGTCACCTGCTACCAATACGAGCCATGGCATTTCCGATATGTCGGTCGCACCCGCGCTCGCGCCATCCAGTCGAGCGGATTGACCTTGCGCCAATTCCTCTGGCGCGAGCAGAATCCGACGCCGACGCCGACACCCACGCCCACGCCGACACCCACGCCCACGCCCACCGCCACGCCGGCGCCGACCGACACCCCGACACCGACACCAGACGGAGGAGGCTGATCCCGACCAGCGCGCCGGACCGGGCCGTCACGCCCGTCGGACGAGCGCCTTGCACCTGACCGACTGATGACGCTGCCGACGCTGACCCTCAACGCCGACGGGACGGCCGCCGATGCCAACGACGCGGCCCTCGCGCTGTTGCGCGTGACGCTGGCCGATCTGCGCGCGTTGCCGCCGGGCGCTCTTTCGGTCGATCCGCCAGACCCCGCCGCGAGCCAGGCATTCCGCGAGCAATGGGAGCGCGAGGGCGAGCCCGACATCGGCGGAGAGGGCACGCTCCGCCGTCCCGACGGATCGACGGTCCGTGTGAAGTTCGGCATCACGCCGCTCGACGACGGGCGGTTCCTCGCGATCATGGAGGAGCTCCCGGTCGCCACCGAGGCGCCGCCGGTGCTGTACACGGCAGGGCAGGTGCTCGCAGAGTGGCGTGCCGCGGAACGGCGACTGGCCGCGATCGTCGAAGGCTCCGCCGAATGGCAGTCGGTCAGCGATGAGATCGAAGTCTTCCGGCGTCGATACCACGCGCTGTTCGACCAACGAGGCGGCGTGGCCTGAGCGGATCAGCGGCTCAGGACCGGCAGCTCTTCCCTGTCGGGTGCGACGGAAGGCCGGGAACGCCCCTCCGGCATCCCGGTCTCGCGCGCGAGCTCGAGGACGGCATCGACGACGTCGCGCGGGTCGACCGCGTGGAGACAGCGGTTGTGACCGAGCGGGCAGATGCTCCGGCGGCAACCCTTGCACGGGACGTCGACCGATAGCACGCGATTGGGCACGGCCCACGGCGTGTGCTGGATATTGGTGAGCGCGTAGAGGTCGACGACCGGCGTGCCGACGGCAGCCGCCAGGTGCGCCGGCAGGGAGTTGTTCGTCAGCACCAGCGGGGCGATCGCGACGAGGGCGGCGACCTCCGCGGTCGTCAGCTGCCCGGCGAGCGACACCCCGAGACCGTCTGCCGCGCGGCGAACCTCCTCGATCAGCGGTCGTTCGCGGCGGCTCCCGGTCAGGATGAGCGGCCAACCGGTACGTACGTGGAGTCGCCGAAGCACCTCGCCGAATCGGTCCGCCGGGTAGCGCCGCGATGGCGCGGTCGCTCCGGGGTGGACGAGGACCCATGGATCACCCGATCGGATCCCCAGCCCCTCCAGCCGTGCCCGCATCGCGCGGCTCGCCACGTCGGGGACGTGGAGCGACAGATGATCGTCGTCGGCGTCGAGACCGACGTGGGCGAGCAGGTCCAGCTGGCGGCGGACCTCGTGCCGCAGCGGCTGGTCGGTCTCGGGATCGGGGACCCAATCGGTGAGCAGGTCGTAGGGGTTCTCGTGGCAATGCGCAAGACGGCGCGGGATGCCGGCGAGGTACGCCATCGTCGCCGCCGGAAGCGGACTCTGGCTGTGGACGGTGAAGATGACCGCCGCGTCGAAGCCCTGGGCACGCAGGCCGTCGATGAACCTGCGGTCGTCTTCGGGGCGACCCGAGCCCGCACCGGTCTTCATCCACGGCGCGTCGTAGACGATGACGTCATCGAGCTCGGGGAGAAGCTCGGCGACCTCCGCACCGCTGGTCGACGTCAGCAGCGTGAGGCGTTCGGGCCGGATGGCGCGCAGTGCGCGCAACGCGGGTGTCGTCATGAGGACGTCACCGGCGGCGTCGAGACGGATCGCGAGGACGCGCTTGACGCCGAACCATGGCCGGACCCGCGGTGGTCGCCGCGGGACGATCACCTCGACGGGGCTGACCGTGCTCATCCGACCGGCGCTGGCTCGGCCGTGCGGGCGCGACGGATGATCCCGGTGGTCGAGCGGTCGTCGACGAGCGGCAGGATCTGGACGGCGCCACCGAGCCGTTCGACCAGGTCCGCCTCGGGCAGCGACTCGCGCGTGTAGTCGCCACCCTTCGCGAACACGTCGGGTCGGACGGCCTCGATCAGGCGTTCGGGTGTATCGGTGTCGAAGGCCACGACGTTGTCCACGCAGCTCAGGGCCTCGAGGACCATGAGCCGGTCGTCGAGGGTGTTGATCGGCCGTGCCGGACCCTTGAGGCGACGCACGCTCGCGTCACTGTTGACCGCGACGATCAGCACATCCCCGAGCCCCTTCGCGCGATCGAGGTAGGTCACGTGGCCGCGGTGGAGGATGTCGAAGCAGCCGTTCGTGAAGACGATGCGCCGGCCCTGCGCTCGGTACGCCTCGGCACGCCGGGCGAGTGCCGAGACATCGCCGACGCGCTTGCCGCCCATCGACAGTGCACCTATGAGGTCGTCGCCGGAGCAGGTCGCCGTCCCCGGCCGACCGACGACGATCGCGGCTGCCGCCGACGCGAGCTCGCTCGCCTCGGGCGTCCCCGCACCGCTGCCGAGGGCCAGCGCCAGCGCTGCGACGAACGTATCGCCGCCACCGGCGGCCTGGGCATCGGCGCGTGGACGGCAGTAGGTGCGGTACGGAGGCGCTCCCTGCTCGAAGACCATCACGCCCTCGGCGTCGATGGTCACCGCGACGATGGTGGCACCCGTCAGCTCGAGAAGGCGATCGGCGTTGGCGGCGATCTGCGCCGCGCGCAGCCGCGTCCCGCGTTGATCGGGCTCGCCCAACAGGTTGATCGCCTCGACGTAGTTCGGCTTGACGGCCGTGACGTGGAGACGCCGGTACCGGCGCAGGTCGCGGGCATCCACGATGAGCGGCTTCGGCGACGCGGCGATGAGCTCACCCAGTGTCGCGAGGACCCGCTCGGTGACCACGCCGTAGTCGTAGTCGGACACGATGACGACGTCGGCATCGGGATAGGCCGCGACCATCCGCTCCATGACGCGGTCCTCGGTCGCAGCGTCGATAGGATCCGTCGCACCGCGGTCGATGCGGACCAGCATCTGGTCCGAGGCGAGGATGCGCTCCTTCGCGAGCGTGGCGTGGTCCTGCGCCGAGACGACCCCGTATGCGTCGACGCCGCTGCGCTCGAGCTCGGCCCGTAGCCGGTCACCCTCGTCGTCCGCCCCGACCACCGAGACGAGCGTCGAGCGGGCGCCGAGGGTCGCGACGTTGACCGCCGTGTTCGCGGCGCCGCCGGGCGCGTCCGAACGACCCCGGACAGCGACGATGGGGACCGGGGCTTCCCGTGACAGCCGGCTGGCCTCGCCTCTGACGTAGCTGTCGAGCATGGCCTCGCCGACGACGAGGGCACGGACGGATCGAAAGTCGCGGACGCGTGACGCGAGATCGGCGATCACGACACGAGCTCCGGGATCTCGTTCTCGCCGTCGATCTCGTCCAGCTCGCCGACCGTGATCTGAGCGGCAGCGGCGAGATCCGGGACCGCATGATCGGGCCGGGCATCGGGCGGGTAGGACGCGCCGTGGCGCCATTCCCGTCCCACCAGGATCGTCCGGCAGCCGACCGCTCGGCCGGCACCCATGTCCATCCACGTATCGCCGATGAACCATGAGTCCTCGGGCCTCACCCCCAGGGCCGCCGCCGCCTCCAGGATCATCCCCGGCGCGGGCTTGCGGCACTCGCAATCCACGGCGTACTCATTCACGCCTTCGGGGAGATGCGGGCAAGCGTAGAAGCCGCCCCATCTCGCACCTGCGTCAAGGACGACCGCCTCGAGGTGCTCGGCGACCGCCGCCAGTTCGTCGAGCGTGAAGTACCCGCGGGCGACGCCCGATTGATTGGTGATGATCACGATCGGCCAGCCCTGGTCGGCCCAGATCTCCAACGCCTGCCGGGCGCCGGCGGCGAGGCGGATGCGACGCGGGTCGACGTTGTACGGCAGATCGTCGATGAGCGTCCCGTCCTTGTCGAGGAAGATCGCGGTCGTCATCGCGTCGTCCCCGCGCCCTCGGTCGGCACAGGAGCGCGCCCCGGGGACGCCGACGCGACCGACCGAGCGGCGATCGTCGTCGCGAAGTCGAGATGACGCTCGGCCAGGACGTCGTCATATACGTCGGAGAGCGCCTTCGCGACGTGCCGCCAGGTGAAGGCGCCGCGCACGCGCGCCAGGCCGTTCGCACCGAACGCGGCGAGCAACCGGTGGTCCGACAGCAGCCGTGCGAGGCGATCGGCCAGTGCGTCGGGGTCGCGCGGCGGGACGAGGAAGCCTGTCTCGCCGTCGCGGACGGTGTATTTGATACCGCCGACGTCGGACCCGACGACCGGCGTGGCGCAGGCCATCGCCTCGAGCGGGGTGATGCCGAACGGTTCGTACCACGGGGTCGATACGAAGACGTCGGACGCCGCGTAGTAGTCGGCGAGCTCGGCCCGGTCGCGACGGCCGACGAACGTCACGAGGTCTCCGACGCCCGATCGATCGGCGAGGTCCATCAGGCGGGCGAGCTCCGGCGTGGAGGCTCGGGTCACCTCGCGATCCGGACCTCCGACGACCAGCAGCCGGCTGCGGAGCCCGTCGTCCCTGGCGAGCCGGGCCGTGGCCTCGATCACGGTGTCGACACCCTTTCGCGGCACGATCCGGCCGAGCTGGAGGACGATGGGCAAATCGTTCGGCACACCCAAGCGCCGCCGCGCGGACGCCTTGTCACGTGGGCTGAACTCGCTTGGATCGAAGCCGCATGGGACGATGTCGATCCGCCGCGGGTCGCCGCCGTAGAGCCGGATCAGATCGTCCCGGTCCTGCGGGCACTCGGCGATCACCCGGTCCGCCGCGCCGATCACGGCCGCCTCGATGTGCTCCCGCTCGGGCGGGAAGGCGTCGGCGGAACCCTGGTGGATGCGGCGCACCTTGCCGAGCGCGTGGAACGTGACGACGAACGGCACGCCGAGCGTCCGACGCAGCTCCGCCGCGACCTGCCCGGACATGAAGAAGTTGGCGTGCACGATGTCGTAGCGCCGACCGCGAGCGGTCCAGTCCCTCGCCATCCAGCGGAAGAACGCGGGCATGTGCTCGAGCAGGCGCTCCTTCGCCAGGGGCGCGGCCGGACCCGCGGGGACGTTGATGACACGGACGCCGGGAGGACCGTCGACGACCACCGGCAGCGACGGGTCGTCGCGGCGGGTGTAGACGTCGACGCGGTCGCCGGAGGCGGCGAGGTGCCGCGCGACCTGGGCGACATACACGTTCTGCCCGCCAGCGTCCACGCCGCCGAGGACCGCCAGCGGCGAGGCATGCTCGCTGATCAGCGCGATACGGCGCGTCATGCCCTTACCGCCACGCGTCGGTCATCACGGGCGAAGCCGCTGTCGTCGGCGCGGCCCGCGACGTCGCGGAACGCGCGGTCCCAGTCCCTCGCGAAGCGCTCGATGCCGAAGCGCTCGCGGGCGATAGCCCGCCCGGCTTCTCCGAGCCTGGCGGCAAAGGCCCGGTTGCGAAGGAGCTCCTCCGCGCCCTGGATCAGATGCTCGGGATCGGTGCCGGTGATGCCCGAGCGTCCGTCCTCGAGGACCGTCGGCATCTCCGTCGTGGCGAGCGAGACGACCGGCATCCCGATCAGCATCGCCTCGCAGACCGCCATCCCGAAGCTCGTGTAGCGGACAGGGTGGAAGAAGAACCGGTACTCCGCGGAGAACGCCGGAAGATCCGCTCGCCGGACTTCCCCGAGACCGCCGTGTTCCTTGCTGTGCATCCCGACAAGATCGAGCGGGACGCGGGCACGCATGCGGTCGTAGATGTCGCGGCCGATCCGACGGCCACGCGTCCCGATGTCGTTGATGACGACCAGGCCCCGCTCGAGGTCGCCGGTCCAGCGCACGCCGGGGTCGACGAGGCCATGCTCGATGACGCGGGTCGGTGTCCTGCCGCTGTCCCACATCAACTGGTTGAAGGCCGTGACGTGGACGAGGAGGACATCAGGATCGTCCACCGGGTGGCGCATCTCGGTCGGGTCGTCGAGCGGCGGGTCATGCTCGACGTAGATCCGCGGACCGCGCAGCTGCTCGTCCGACAGGATGCGCGGACCGTCCTCGCGCCAGTTGCGGACGTGCTGGAAGAGCACCAGGTCGACATCGAGGTCCCGGACGGCGTCCTCGCGGACTTCGTGGACGCGATCGCGCGGCCAGGCCCAGTCGTCGATCCCGCCGCGACGCTCGCCGTCGACGTCCTTGACCGGCAGGAAGAACTCGTGGCCCGTGTGGACCAACGAGTCGAGGTAGCTGCCGTGGACGTGCCAGGTCAGGACACGGAGGGGCGGCGCGGGACGCGGTCGCATGCGGTGATCTCCCCGGTCATCGCGCTCTGAGGGCGGTGACCCCCAGTCTCCGGGGGGAGTGGTTGCCGCAGTACCGGCGCGGTACTACTCCGGGTTACAGAGGGCTGTAGGAGCCGTCCGTGCGGGCGCTCTCAGCGACGCCCTCAGCGAGCTCGGGTGCCGGCTCCTCTCCGGCTGCCACCGGCCGCTCGAGGAGGTCACTCTCGACGACGTCGATGTCGGGATCGCGCGACACGCGGAAGGTCCGGATCTCGAACGGACCGATGTCGGTCTCGAAGCGACGTTGCCACAGCGGCAGGTCGACGAGGGCGCGCGTCGCACGGCCCGCGGTCTCGACGAGCCGAACCACCAGATCGTCCTCGTCCTCGGCGACCTTCACGGCTCCCAGGACGAGGTTCTCCGGGGCGACCGAGGCGTAGCTCGCGGTCGAGGGCAACCGTCCGGGATGGGCCGATTCCATCAGGAGCGTCGGGCGTTGGTTCAGCTCACTCGCCGCCCGTGCGAGACCCGCGTCGGCCCACGTCCCGCGATGGGGGAGCAGGGACAGCGTGAAGCGCTGGACGCCGATGTCCTGGAACTGGAACCGGACCCCCGGTTGAGGCACCCGCGGCTCGTGGTGCGCGAAGATCGGGCTTCTGACCGCGGTCACTCCGATCTCGCCGCGCACGACATCGAAGCTGTACTTCGAGTCGTTGAGGACGGCCAGCCCGAATGTGGCGTCGGCGCCAGCGATCGGGCCCGAAACGTCGACCCAGCGCTGTCCGGGTTCCTCGTCTCCGCTCGCCCGCCGCTCGATCGCGCCGTACGGGATCTCGAACCAGGCCGTCTCCGCGTCGACGGCCGTGGCAAACCGGACCTTCCCGAGGTGCGCCTTCTCGCGCCAGTCGAGGATCACCCGCATCTCGATCGACGGGGCGTGCGCGCCCAAAACGTAGTCGATCGTGCAGCGCGAGCCGCCGTACGCGGCATCGACCCGCACGAGCGCACGCACGGGTCCCGGCTCGATCAACTCGGGTGGGCTCGTCGCCTCGAAGCGGCCCACCTCGTCGCGGTAGGCCAGCGTTCGATGGCTCCACGTGTCCGACGTGTCGGCGACGACCGCGACGCGCGATCCGGGCGCCATCAGGTCGACGATGTCGTGGCCGTCCTCGCGAAGGACGAGCGACGCGATCTCACCGGTCGTCGGGTCGAGGGCGAGACGAACGTGCTCGTTCTCCAGGGTCGTGGCATCGGCGCGCAGCGTGCCCGGGTCGGGGCGCGGCCGATCCGGCCCGATCCGGTACGTCCGGTAGCCGAGCGCCGGCAGGTCCGCCTCGAAACACACCCGCGAGCGTCCGGCAAGCACCGTCGCATACGACTGGATCTGCTGGAACGGGACGGCGTCGCCGGCCTCGTCGACGAGCCCGTCGCTCTGGCGCAGCATGCCGTACTCCATCTCGACCAGCGTCCGGACCGGCCACGCGTGGGGGTTGAAGATTACGACCGGCGTACTGCCCGGGTCGCGGGGCAGATCGATCGCGCGGCTGATCGATTGGATCGCCAGGTTCTCCGCGCGTGCCGCGATGGAGCTTGCCTCGCCGAGCTGGTCGCGCGCGTCGCGGTAGGCCGGTTCGATGGCGGTCCCGCCGAGGGTGTCGTGGAACTGGTTGAACAGCACGCCCTTCCACGCCAGGCGCAGCTCGTCGGCCGGGTACGGCGCTCCGACCGCGGTCCGTGCGACCGCGGACCAGATCTCGGCCCGACCCAGCGCGTTCTCAGCGCGTCGCATCCAGCGTTTGATCCCGGAATGGGCCGCGTAACAGCCCACCGCGTGGTGCTGGAGTTCGTCGTCGACGACCGGCAATTCCCGCCCCGAGTCGCGCATCGCATCGAAGAATCGTCGCGGCGTGCTGTGCACGAGATGCGGCATCGTCCCGATGCCGTCCAGGCGGCGGATGCTTTCGAGGTTCTCGCGCGTCGGGCCGCCGCCGTGGTTGCCGACGCCGTAGAACGCCATCATCTCGACCCAGCGCGCCGGCAACTGGGCGAGCGACTTGTCGAGGTGGTAGCCCAGGTCCTCGCGCGACGAGCAGTACTCGTGCGGAAGGCGGCACGCGAGGACCTCCGATCCATCCGGCGACCGCCAGCGGAAGATCGGGGAGGGGAGCGTCTTCTCGTGCGGTCCGGGGCGCATGAAGACGTATGCGTCCATACCGCTCTTGCGCAGGATCTGGGGCAGCATCGCGTTGTGCCCGAACGGGTCGACGTTGTAACCGACCGTGGCGATCCGCCCGAACTTCTCCAGGAAGTAGCGCTGCGAGATCAGCCCGTGGCGGACGAACGACTCGCCGCTCGGCAGGTTGCAGTCGGGCTCGACCCACCAACCGCCGACGATCTCCCAGCGGCCCTCCGCCACCCGCGACTGGATCTCGGCGAACATCGCGGGGTCGATCTCCTCGATCCACTCGTAGTAGGCCGCGGAGTCACAGGTGCTTTCCAGCACAGTGGGATCCGAAGCTTGGAATTCACGTGACTTGAAGTCGCGGC
>JADMIO011260275.1_pt1 | contig 65359 bp, 53 predicted proteins | sample 8958161 | NCBI WGS metagenome assembly JADMIO01 (sample SAMN16585339, study PRJNA669376) | soil metagenome | isolation source: Crop rotation soil | place: USA: Cullars Rotation, Alabama | collected 2011
GCCGCGACTTCAAGTCACGTGAATTCCAAGCTTCGGATCCCACTGTGCTGGAAAGGAGGCGATGACCGATCGCGTCGTGCGCGGGCAGCTCGACGTGCAGCTTTCCGACAGTGGTGCGCTCGAAAGTCGCCTCTTGTCGGCGTGGTTGGCCCGTCACGAGCCGCGGCCCGACGTCGTCTTCTCGAGCGACCTCCTGCGGTGCACGGCGCTCGCCGACGACTACGGTGCGAAGGTCGCACGCGTACCTGTGCGCGACGTCCGGTTGCGCGAGCAGAGCATGGGCGCGTGGGAAGGTCGCGCGTGGGCCGACATCACCGCCACTGATCCGAAGGCGGTGACGGCGTACTGGGACGACTACCACCGTGCGCGTCCGACGGGCGGCGAGTCGTTCGCCGATCTCGAAGCACGCGTCGTCGCGTGGTGGCGCGCGACGTTCGAAGCTCACGTGGGCCAGCGCATCGTCGTCTCGACGCACATCGGCGTGATCCGCGCGCTGTTGTGTCATTGGCTCGGCATTCAAGGCAACCAGGCATTGCGTTTCGCGCCGGCGACGGCTTCGCATACGTCGGTGGCGATCGGTGAAGCCGGCGCAGTCGTGATGCAGTTCGGCGAGCGTCCGTGGCTCGCCGAAGTTCGCAACGCTCCTTCTCACTCGAAGTCAGCGCCGATTGCGTCGACCGCGAGGTCCTCTCGTGCCGGCAAGCCACGCCTCGCGCTCTCGGGATCGGCCGGAACCGGCAAGACGACGCTCGGCCGGCGTCTCGCGCGCGAGCTCGGGGTGCCCTTTCTCGAAGAGATCATGCGCAAGCGCCTCGAGGCGGGGTTCGACTTCCATGGCATGACGCCGTCGGACTGGCGCGCGTTGATGAGCGAGCAGTGGGAGGAGCAGCGCGCGCTCGAGGACGCGCAGAAGGACGGTTTCGTCTCCGATCGATCGAGCCTCGACTACGCCGCGTTCTTCCTGCACTACGACCTGCACCTCGACGTCGATGCCGAGCCGTGGCTCGACGCGATGGCGCGCGAGTCGCAGCGCTACGACCGCATCCTCTTGTTCCCATGGGGCGCGTTGCCGCTGGTCGACGACGGCGTGCGATCGACGAATCGCTGGACGCAGTTGCGCTTCCAATCGATCCTCGAAGGGCTCGTCGAACGCTATGCGCGCTCGAGCGTCTTGTGCGTTCCCACCGTCACGAGCTTCGAAGATCGTCTCGAGCACGTTTTGGGCGCGTTGGAAGGCAGAACACCACCGTGATCCACCACACCGAACGGTAGCCCGCCGACGTCTCAACCAGTGTTCCGCCCAGCAAGGAATCGCAATGCCCGCGTTTGAGGAGCTGTTCCGCAGATCGAAAGGACAACCCGTCGAGTACAACGGGCGAATCATTCAGATGGTCGACAGACTTCGCGTTGGCGATGGTCAGCGACTGAGAGTCGTGTTCGAGGCTGTGAACGCCGAATGGCGACAAGGCGTGTACATGACGACTGACGGAACTTTTCTCGTGAACGACCAAGTCGTGAAGAAGGCAGTGGTCCTTTGGAATGACACAGAGCCGCGAGAAGTCGTGCTCGAAGTCCGAACGAAGGAGGGTGATTGCTGGGTCAAGAACGTTTGGGACATTGGAGACGGGTTCACGGATTCATGGCACAACGGGGCGGCGATGATCGTTGAAGAAACGGCTTCGGGACGCAGATACCGCTGCAACGACGGGAAGCCGGACGATGATTTCGACGACATCGTCTTCCGAATCGAGCAGGTGACCTGAAATACACTGCGGCCGCTCGATTCGGACAATCACCTCGGAAGAAACTCCGCGGAATCAAGTTGAGGACTGAGGGCTGGGTCTTGGTGCGTGAGTCATCGACACAGTGTCAGATCCCGAACTGCTCGTGCAGCCAGCGCGGCCGGCTGTAGTCCCAGTTCTTTTCGGCCATCGCCGCCACGAGCACCGGATAGAGCTCGGTGATCGCGCGCACGACGTCGGGGTCCAAGCCGAGCGCCGTGGCGTAGTACGACAACGCATCTTCTTCGTACTTGCGCAACCCGCGCCGGTCGCGCACCAGCCGCCACGCATCGCCCGCATTGCAGCCGAGCTCCTGCTTGCGCTCGTGGATGACGAGGTGGAGGAGGTCGACGAGCGGCAGACCATCGGGCTCGGCCGTGCCCCAGTCGAGGTAGCCGATCACCGATCCATCGGGCGCGACCTGCACGTGCTTGCCGCGCAAGTCGGCGTGGTAGAGCACGCGCGGGATCATCCGTCCCACGAAGCGCGCGCGATATTGCTCGCGCATGCGCTCCAAAGCGGCGATCGTGCCCGCCAGCCCGGCGTGAGCGGCGACCAGATCGAAGCGCGCGCCGAGCTGCTCTTCGTAGTCGGCGTCGGTGAAGGGCGCCGGCGGGCGCACGACGAGCTGGGCGAAGTGCCGCGACGCATCCGCGATCATGCGCGCGGACTTCGCGGCACCGTCGACGACTTGCGGCGCATTCCAGCCGGGGAGACGCCGCTCGCACGACGTCCAAGCGCCGTCGAAGCGGCCGTACGCCAGCGGCTCGGGCACCGGCACGCGCGGGAAGTCGCGGCGCAACCGTTCGAGCATGCGCACGTGCAGCTCCAGCGCAGGAATGTTGCGCGGGTTGAGCGGGATGTGCAGCGTCCACCGCCCGCGCGGCTCGGCCTCGCCCGCCCCGGGAATCGACGTGTGGATCACGGCCGTGTTCCCGCGCGTCGCGACCAGGTGCTCGATCGACGGCAGCGGCTCGCCGGTTCGTTGCGCGATCTCGAGCAGCATGCGCTCGATGCGCGTAGGCTCGCGCTCGAGACCGCTGCGCGCGGACACGAGCGCGAAGCTCGGCGTGAGCACGGGGAACAAGCCGACCGCGTGCGCGGCGAGCTTCAGGCGATTCTTGCGCTCGCGCGGCCCGATCGTGAGCGCCGGTCGCCGCTCGTCGAGTGCAACCACGTGGCTGAAATCCTGCGCGTGCGGATAGAGCGCGAACGCGCGCGGCCGTGAGCGTCCGGATCGCGAAAGGAGACGCCGATACCCGTGCAAAGTGCGCTCGGAATGACCGGGACCGAATGCGCGTCGTGTGAACTCGAGCGCGCCGGGCACGCGAAAGTCGCTGCGTCGGCCGCTCGACCGCTTGTACGCGAGCCGATTGTCCGCGCCGACCACGACTTCGCCGCGCGAGACGCGCATGCATTCGTCGACGGCGCGCGCGAGCGTGCCGCGACCGCCGAGCGCATCCTCCTGCACGACGACGTCGAAGCTCTCGTCCTCGAACGGCAGCCGTTCGCCGCCTGGATCGACGACGAAGTGCGGAGGGGCGATATCAGGTCCGCGCCAGCGTGCGAAGCGCACGCGCTCCGCGCTCGGATCGAGGACGGTGACGCGGAACCCGTACGCCGCGAGCGGCACGATCGCGCCCGACAGCGCATTGCCCACGAAGAGCAGCTCGCCGTGCGCGGACCGCAGCATCGGAAACCACGCGCCGCGCCCTTCGCGCAGGATCTGCATCAGCGCATCGGCGCGATCGGACGGGAGCTCGAGCAACAACGCTTCGAGACCTGCGCGATATCCGAGGCCGCGTTCCTGCGCGCTCCACGCGACGTCGAAGTCCCCGTGATCGAGCGGCGCCGGCCGCACCTGATCCGCTCCACTCATGCCGCGACCCGCGCGCTTGGCGTCGGCGCGAACCGTCGCAGCGCGAGCCCGCCGAGCACGGCCAGCACCATCAACGACGGCCGGAACGGATCGCACCACGGCCATCCAGGGTCGAACGCGCGCACCATCATCGCTCCCAAGAGGACGGTCAGCGCCATGCGCAAGAGGATTGCATCCTCATGGCCCGGCCGCGCGCCCGACGGATTCCACACCCGTGCGCGCAGCTGTCGCATGTCGAACCAACGTGCCGCGATGACGAGCACGAACAGGAGGACCGCGACGTTCATGAACAGCGGTGACAACGGCAGCTCGGATCGTGAGCGCTCGGTGCGGACCTCAGACTCCTCAGCGCCGCGACGATCGCGATCACCGCCGCGCACCACATGACCGCGCGCGTGCGCGCAGCCGACGGCGTGCCGATCAGGAGCCACAGCATGCCCGCGCCCATCAGGACCCATCCGCCCGGCGCGACGACCCACGCACCCGCGGCGAAGACCACGAACATCGCCAGCGCGCGGCGGTCCGCGCGCCGGAACCACGCGATCGCTTGAAGTGCTCCTGCGACGAACAAGGACGTTGCGCACAGCGCGGGCACGCTCGACGGCTGCGCGGGTTGGATGAAGAGCGTCGACGCGTACAGGAGCACGCCGACCGCGCGCACCCACGCCGGACAGCGCGCGACTTCGAGCGCATCCGCGACGAGGATCGCGACCGCCGCCGTGCACGCTGTGAAAACGACGGTGCCCAGCGCCTCCGCGTCGGCCTGCAACGCGAACGCACGCACGGCAGTGCCGATCATGATCCAGGCGGCGATCAGGATCGCACGCGACAACGCGCTCTCGCGCACGAGGGCCGGCTCGTGCCGCGGCACCATCGCCGCCGGCCCCGTCCCGATGCGCACGATCGCGAGCAGCACGAAAACCACGACGGCGACCTTGCGCGCCGGCTCCGGCAGGGCCCCGATCGCGCTGCACGTCACGAGGCCGATCAACCAGCTCGACGCCGCCGTCGCCGGCGCTTCGCGCAGCGCATGTCCGCCAATCCGACCCGGCGGCAGCCACGCGATCACGATCCGGCCCGCGACGAGCGGGAGCACGATCCAGATCAGGATGCCCCGGGAAACATGGAAAAAAGCGGCGTCCGGCATGAGTTCCGTGACCCTGACGCCCGCGTGCCGCTGCCGCGAGGTCGGGTCGGACCGCGATGATTCCCGCTCCGCGGCCCGGATTCCAGTCCTCGGGCCGAGCTTCGGCCCTGTTCGCGATTCGGCGCAACGCTTCGCGGGCAGTTCATAATGAAGGAGCATGCACGAGGGCAAGCTCACGCGACTGTTCGAGCGCTATCGGTCGAAGAACGACCTGGGTGCGCTCGCCGAAGTCTTCGACGCCGTCTCGGGCGAGCTGCTGCGGGTCGCGCGGCACGTCGCGGGTCGCGGGATCGATCCCGAGGATCTCGTGCAGTCGACGTTCCTCGCTGCGATCGAGCGCGCGGACACGTTCGACGTCGAGCGGCCGCTCGTGCCCTGGCTGATGGGCATCCTCATCAACCAGTCGCGGCTCGCGCGACGTCGCGCGGCGCTCAACCTCTCGGAGGAATCGGCGCGTGCGCTCCCCGACAACGCGATGGTCGACGGCGCCGAGGAGCACGAGGTCGACGAAGCGGTGACGCGCGTGCTGTCCGAGCTGCCGGAGACGTACCGCGAAGTGCTCGTGCCGCACCTCTCCGAAGGCAAGAAGCCGCACGAGATCGCGCGCCAGCTCGGTCGACCGCAGGGCACGGTGCGCGCGCAGATCCACCGCGGGATCCGCTTGATGCGCAAGGCGTTGCCGGCCGGGTTCGCGGTCGGCGCGTTCGGCATCTTGCGCTCGAACGGGCTGGCGCAAGTGCGCGACACGGTGCTGAACGAAGCCGCGCGCGCGACCGGCCAAGGTCCGGCCGCCGTGATGTCGCTGCACGCCAAGCATGCCGCACGCCTGGTGCGCCGCCGGATCGCCGCCGTCGGAACGGCGGTCGTGCTCGGCGGTGCACTATGGCTCGCATGGCCGGCGAGCGGCAGCGCGCCCACGCGCAATGCCGAGCTCGAAACCGCCGGCACGGAAGCGCCCCGCCTCGAGCGCGACGATCTGGCTCCCGTCGACGGCAGTGCGCGCTCGCGGGCGGCGGGAGCGCGCGCGACGGATCCGGTTGCGAGCGCAGTCGAGACGTCGCCGTACGGATCGGTGCGCGTGCGCGTGCTCGATGCGAGCGGCAAAGTGCCGGTCGCCGGCGCGCGCGTGACGCTGCTCACATGGGGCGATCCGCATTGGTTCGAGACGCCGCGTGTCGAGGTCTCCGACAAGGAAGGGAACGCGCGCTTCGCGCACGTGCACACCGGTCGCGTCGGAGCGCGCGTGGACGGCGGCAAGCAAGCGCGCGGTGACGTCGCAGCCGGCGCGGAGACGCTCATCGAAGCGATGCGCATGCCCGGCATCCAGGTCGACGCGGTCGTGCGCGACGGACACGGCCGCGCCGTGCCGGGTGCGCTCGTCGACGTCTTCGAAGAGCGCGACGGCCGGGCCGTGTCGACGAGCAAGCCGGCCGACGAAAGCGGGCGCGTGAAGCTCGACGACGTGCTCGCGGGCGCGTGGATCGCCGCGCGTGCGGAGACGTTCAGCACATCCGATCTCGTGTGGCTCGGCTTGCCGCAATACGTGGCCGCGAACCACGCCGAGATCGAGATCGACGTGCACGCCGGTGCGCTCACGCTCGACGGAGTCGTGCTCGACGAAGCCGGCACGCGCGTGGCGGACGCGGCTGTCGTGCTCACGGCGCCGCAAGCCGACCAGGCTCTGTGGCGCGCCGATGGAAGCGCCGCGTTCGAGCAGCCCGTGCTGCACTTCACAACGGATGCATCCGGGCGATTCCACGCCGGCGGATTGCGAGCCACCGGCTATGCGCTGCGCATCGAATCGCCGAGCTCGGCCGTGCTCGACGCGCACGTCGAGCCCGTGGACGGCGCGTTCGAGCCACTCACGTTGCGCTTGCGCAGTGGTGCGTCGGTCGTGGGACAAGTGCGCTTCGACGACGGCACGCCCGCCGCGTCCGTGCGCTTCGAGTGCCGGACGAGCGAGAGCAAGCCCGCGATCACCGCCGTCAGCGACTCGTTCGGCGCGTTCCGCATCGACGGCGTGGAGCCCGGGCGCGTCACGTTGGAAGCGCGCGCCGGCGGCGTCGGTCCGGTCACGCATGCCGACCTCGTCGTGTCGAGCGGGCAACCCACGCAGTGGAATCCGACGGTAGCGCACCAGGAGACGATCCAAGGGCACGCGATCGGCGAGGACGGCCGGCTCGTCAAGACGTGGCTCGTGTTCGCAGTCCCCGAGTCGACCGTCGAAGACGATCCCGCCGGTGCGCTCGCGCGCTGGTCGCGGACGTACGTGCCGGCCGATCCGGATGCGATGTTGCTGCAGTGCTACCTCGACATGGACGGTCAGTTCGTCGTTCCGTGTCGCAGCGGGTCGACGCATCGCATCGAGTTGCGTCCGCGCGCTGCGTGGCAAGGCGTCGTGCAAGCGGTCGCGTCGGGCGTGCGCGCCGGCGCGCGTGACGTTGAGTTGCGCGTGAAGCCGAGGCTGGGCGCGTTCCGCGGTCGCTTCGTGGACGCGCGCGGCAGGCCGGTCGCGATGACGCTCGTCGTCGCCGTTCCGCGCGACGTCACGGCCGAGACGCGCGCGCCGGTGGACGCGTCGACGGGTCGGTTCGAGATGCAGCTGATGCCCGGGCGATACGACCTGATCGCGTGGGCGCCGCATCGGACGCCGTGGCAGGTGGGCCGGTTCGAGTTGACCGCGAATGCCCCGCTCGATCTGGGTGATCAAGTGGTGCCGGAGCCGGGCCGGATCGAAGTGGAGACGCGCGGGTTCCGCGCGACCGAGGTCGAGCTCATGAGCGATCGCGGCCTGCGGATCGAAATGGAGCACGATTCCGCGCAAGTGTGGAGCGCGCACGAGCTGCAGCCGGGCACGTATCACGCGACGATACGACGTACCGGCGGAGAGCCGATGGTTCGCGAAGTCGAAGTGGTCGCGAACGAAACCGCGCGCGCGACGATCGAAGCGCAGTAGAGCCACGCGGGTCGCGTCGCCAAGACGCTGATGTCCACTGAGTCGGCGGTGCCCACTGAAAAGGTGGCCCGCTGAGGCGGATGGTGCCTGGCATCGGTCGCCGGTACTCCGGCGATCGGTGCCTGGCACCGTCCGCCCACTGCTCCTTGCCGGCAACGGCCGCGGCTATGAGTTCTCCCTCTTCTCCGCGAACGACTACCTCCACAAATGACCTCAGCACGCGTCGAGTAAACTCCTCCCTTCGATGCGTGCCGCCTGCTTCCAATTCGACGTGCGCATCGGCGACGTCGAGCACAACCTCTCATTGGTCGAGTCCGCCCTGCGCGAAGCTCACGCCCAACGCTGTGACCTGATCGTGCTCCCCGAGATGTGGCCGACGTCGTTCCCCGACACCGACGAGATCGAACCACTCCTCTCGGCAACCGAGCGCGCAATCGAGCAAGTGATGTCCCTGACGCGCGAGCTACCGCTCGTCGTGTGCGGCTCCGCGTTCGGTCGAACATCCGGACTCCCCGCGAATCGCTGGCACCTGATCGAAGCCGGTCGGCTGGCGGCGAGCTACGACAAAGTGCACCTGTTCACCCCGACCGCCGAGGACGCGAGCTTCTCCGCCGGAGACGCGCCTCCCGCTTGGGCTGACACGCGCGCCGGAAAAGTAGGCGGGATCGTGTGCTACGACCTGCGCTTCCCCGAGGTCGCCCGCGCCTTGTTCCACGCCGGGGTGGAAGTGATCACCGTGAGCGCCCAGTGGCCCGTGGAGAGGATCGCGCACTGGGAAGCGCTCCTGGCCGGCCGAGCCGTGGAATCGCAAGCGTTCGTGGTCGCGTGCAATCGAACCGGCGATGCGCTGGTCGGCCGGCGCGAGATGAAGCTGACGTTCCCCGGGGATTCTCGAATCATCGATCCGAATGGCCGCGTGCTCGCGTCAGCCGGCAACGAGGAATCTCTCATCGTCGCCGACTTCGACCTCGACATAGCTCGCACGATGCGCCTGCGTGTTCCGGTAGCGAAGGACGAGCGCAGGAGCAGCTACGCGGAGTGGCACGGCTGAGAAGAAACGAACGAGCCGGACTCATGGTCCGGCTCGTTCGATGAGAGTCCCTGGTCGGGGGGTGATCCCCTCGACTGCGCTGATCACCCCGCGCTTACATAGGCGGCAGTGGCTTGTGCTCCAGAACAGGCGGCTTTTCGTTGCCGGGGTTGCCGTCGTCCGTGACGACCGGAGTGTGCGTCGGCGCGAAGGCCGGTGCGGTCACAGACACCGCCGCTTCAATCGTGACCGGGATCAGGATTGGCAGCAGGCTCGGACCGGCCGTCATCGGTGTCAGCGTCTGTTGGAATTCGAGCCAACTCCCCGGTTGCGCGTGGTTGCGAACCCACAGTGCGTCGGCGCCCGAATCACAAATCGATGCCAAGTCGTACGAGTGGCTCGTGCGCAGAATCCCGGCCTCGAAGTTCGCGATTTCGAGCACAACGCCGTCCAACATCTGGCGCGTGTAGGAACTCGAGAACGTCGTGCCCGGCGCGAGGACACGCCAAGTGCAGTACAGACCCGAGTGGAAGACGAGGAGTTGCGTAGATGTCGAGAAGTTGTATGCGGTGAATTCGGTCGAGGTGCAGACGACACCTACGTCGACCGGTTCAGAGGACGCCGGTTCGGCTGCGTGCAACGTCGGAAGTACGAGAATGGCGGCGAAAACGAAGAGTCTCTTGAGCATGGAGTGTCCTGTGGTCATGCGAGGTCGAGGAGAAACTCGATACGCATCCCTTTCGGACCCCAGCTATCCGGCTCTTGAGTCCCGCCCGGCATTGATCGCCGGAACTCGGAGCGCTGGAAAATTCTTCCGAGGCCCCGCGTGCGCGCTCAGTCGCGGCCGATGAGTCGGAACGCAGCCCACTCACCGGGCGAAGCACCGGCCGCACGAAGTTCGTTCCGGGCAAAGTTTGCCGCACGAGATGGTGACAGCCCTTCGTTCAGGGCTCGGTGGAACGCCAATGCAAAGTGTGCGGCGGCGCCGTCCTCGATAGGCCACATCGTCACCAGGATGTTGCGCGTGCCTGACATGAGGAACTCGCGGGCGACTCCATGCACCGGCTCGGCATCGACCTTCTCGCCACTTGACGTGTAACAGGCGTTGAGGACCGCGAGGTCGAGTTTCGGGGCCGCGTCATGAAGATCGTCGACGCTAAACCTTTCGCCCCGCGACAAGAGAATTGCAGCGTGGCTCATGCTGTCGTCGATCGAAGTGCTACTTCGTTGTCCGGCAATGAGGTGCGAAGCCAAGTGAAGACAACCGTGCGATCGCAATCCGGTCAACACGTTTTCTCGAACGAATGCGGGACCGGTGTGCACCGTTGCGCCTGGGTGCAGTGCCGCCACTTCGTCCAATTCACGCGATGCACCCGGCACGGTGTCATCTGGAAGTGCGGCCACAGGATCGCCCAGAATGCACCACGCCGATCCGGCTTTCTGAGTCCACTCAATGCCTGGCTCTGCGAAGAGTCCAGGAAGAGTGACCGGAATGAGCGAAGATTCCTGTTCACTACCGAAGACGGGTAGGAGATCGAACGGCAACGTCTCCAGCGGGCCATGAAGACAAAGAAGTAGTCGCTTGCCGTCACCAGGGCTTATCGCGGCGAGAACTTCTTGCGGCAGGATGACCGACTGAATTTCTTCTCCGTAGCGGTAGGCCTTCGTGGGATCGGCATCGAAAGCTGCTTCACGGAGGCGTCGAACAGCGTGCTCCAAATCATGACGCCCCGCTGACAACGTGGCCGCCTTTGCGTGCCCGTCGGGTCGGACGTAGACCACAACACTCGTGTCTGCGCCGATGACCCAAGTCAACAAGCCGGCCTCGAACCGTCCTGCCCACGACTTCGTTTCCTCAGCAGTGATCTCCGAGGCTGTATCCGCACCTTGGCGGAGCGATCGACTCTGCCAGTTCTCGATGGCAGTCGCAGCATCCAACTCACTTCCGGAAGCGATGAGTGCGCGCGCCAGGAGTGCGACGCTTTCCAGTCCGATTACCTCGCCGATAACCGAACCCGTTGTTGAAGGCGGCGCATCGAGACCGCTCACCTGGCTCTCACGCTCTTCGGAGTATTGAAGGGCTGCGACGAGGACGTTCGCAGCTTCGCGATAATGGCCGAGTGCGAAGTGTGCTTCACCACGCAATCGCGCAATGGCAGCTGGTCTGCGCAAGTCGATCCATGGCTGCTCGACTTCGTCGAGACGCCTCAGGACCTCTGCAGCCTTGCCTTCCTTCAAGTCCAATTGGGCAACAGCGAGCCACTCCGCCGAACCCACAGTCGCTGCACGAGGAGATTTCCGCAGCACTTCCGCATGTAGCCGCGCGGCATCGGTCATGCCGGCACGCGAAGTCACCGCATACATCAGGAAATGCCACTCCTGAAGTTCAACCTCATCCTTGGGCTGGTGCGCAACAAGCCACTCAGCTGCCATGCGCGGTTCGTCGAGTTCGAGGAGGAACTGTCCTTGATCCTTGACAATGTTCCAGGTGAGAGTGTCGGGGCCGAGAGCTGCAATTTCGAGCAAGCACCTAGAGCGCTGCTGCACGTCACCGCGCTCAGTGGCGATCAGTTCAAGTCCTGTCAGAGCATTGACCTGGTAGGCCACGTTGCTTGCGTACTGCGCCAGGCTCTTCACCTGATGGAACAGACTCTCCGCTTTGCTCAATTGCCGCTGGGCCCAACCCAACCATGCCAAGCTCAGGATGGGGTCCATCTGCGGCACCTTCATGCCGCAGTGCGTGAACAGTTGGATCGAGCGATTGGCGTCGTCGATGCCATTCAGAATGCAGAGGTTGCGTTGCTCGCCTCGGAGGGTGCCGTCAGTCCTCACGCGCTGACTGCTCAGTATCGAGCGGAGACCCAGGGCATATGCAGCGGGGGCAGGATCAGGATTTTGAACGGTGCGATCGATCAGGTGCCCGAGATCCTTAAGAATCTCTTCGCGCAAGTCTCTCCACTCCTCGGTGGAAATGTGCTCGTCGGTTGCAGCTTGAACACGATCATAGATTTTCTCGAACGCCGCGTACTCCGCGACTCCGCGCGTCCGGTCCGCACGCGGCACGCCGACGTAGAAATCGAAGATCCTCTGAACATCCAGGCGGTGATGAGCTTCACGGCAGTGCTCGACGACTGCGCGGAGTTCGGGGAGGACTGAGTCTTCCCCGTTGCGGTAGCGACCGAGGAGCGTTTTTGCCGCTATGACGTCTTCATCTGCCCCCGAGCAGGCGTCGCGGGCCAGCACCGTGCTCCCGGCCAACCAACCAACGAGCGTGATCGCCACGAACACGCCCAACAGCATCGCCACGGGTCTTTCCCCGCCGGTCGACCAGGCACGCGTTCGCACGGCTGTCACCGCCCCGGAATCTGTCTCAGATAATCATCGCGCTTGGGACTCTCGGGCAGTGTCCGCGCGAGATTGCGCGCTTCGTTCCAGTACTGCGCCTTATCGAGCACGATGATCGCATCGACCGTGCGCTTGGGCTCGGGCTCATCCTTCAGCGCGAGGAGACGCTTCTCGAGCGCGGAGTCGTCCTTCACTTCGAAATCGTGCTCCCCGATCTTCTCCGGCAGACCCGACACGGTCGCCGTCGCGGTGACCGTGTACAGGCCCGCAGCGAGCGTCCCGTTCCACTTCCCGCTCGGAACCTTCTCGTGCATGGGCGTGAGCGACTTGCCGTCGACCGGGAACACGGAGTCGGAGTGTGGCGTGAACCACACTTTGTACTCACTCGCATTCGGCACCGGCTGCAGCTGCCACTCGACCGGACCATAGAGCGCCGGGAACACGGCCAGCACTTCATCCGACGGCAAGAGCACCCGGCCGCGCGGGAACAAGATGGGTCCGGGGTCCGTTCCGCGCACCGCCGCCAGCTGGGGCAACTCCCAAGTTGGCCCCGACTGCGACTGGATCGCGACCATCGCCACGATCGCTGCCGCCGCGGCCAACCCCGCGCCGACCAACAACCGCCGCGGGCCCTTGCGCTTGATCGGATGAATCGGCGTCGGACGCACCCACGCCGGCACTTCGGTGTCCGCCTCCGACTCCTCCTCCGGCAGCCCGAGGATCAGCTCCGGCCTCGGCGCGCTCATCAGCGTCTCGACGAACGAGTCGCACTCGCGACACGTCGCCAAGTGCCGATCGATCGCGTCCTGCCGCGCTTGCGACAGACCCGTCGCGCCCGGACCCTGGCCGAAGTCGTACAGCTCCTCGGCCGACGGGCACTCCAACAACGCCGGCCCGCCGGTCTTCACGGCGGCCTCGGCGGCGCGCGCACGCAGCCAGCCGTCGGCATCCTGGAGCTTCCGCAGACGCCGACCCCGCTCCGGGTCCTCGGCCAACATCTGGAGGAGCTGCTCGTCGAGCTCGTCCCAGGCGATCAGCACATTGTCAGCGGTCTCTCGGTCGTTCAGATCGGCGGGCGTGGGCCGGGGCGTGCTGGATTTGCGAACCATGGACGCTTCCATGTCCGGACGCACACCGCCCCGCGGTTGGATTTGATCGGGATTTTCGGGCTTTCGAGTGCTCATCGGGCCGCGTCCTCCATCGCAAAATCATTCAGGAGGACCCGCCTCAACGACGTCGAGGCGCGCTTCAAACGATACTTGGTCTGCTCGATCGAGATCGAAAGGGCGGCGGCAATCTCCCCGATCGTCCGGTCGTCCACGAACCGCATCACCAGGAGTGCCCTCTCCTCTTCGCCCAGGGCCGACATACCGCGCCGGACCATGTCGCTGATCTCGTCGTCCCCGGCGGTCTCGCCCGGACCCGGGCTGGCGTCGGCCCGCTCGGGGAGGCTCTCGCCGCCGGTCGTCAGCTGGGGGTTGCGGCGAGCCCCAGCCTTGCGCTTCAGGTCGACGCAGCGGCACCAGGCGACCCGATACAGCCACGTCCCGAAGCTCCCCTTGGCGGGGTCGAAGCTCTGCTGGTCGAGGCGTTCGAGCACGTACACGACGATGTCCTGGAAGAGGTCATCTCCCGCCGCATGGTCCTTCTCGAAGTGGCCGATGCAATGGAAGAAGAGCGAGCGATAGCGTTCGAGGAAAGTCGCCACCGACTCCTCACGCCGCGCCCGCAGCCCTGCCACCAGTTCGAGTTCTTCCAAACGCGGAAGCCGCCCCTCGGCACGTCCCACCGGGGTCCGGCTCCGAAGAGTGAACCGAGGGGGGACTTGACGAACGAAGAATGTCCGCTCGCCGGCTCGATTGCAACAGGGAACGGAATCCAGCGCCAGTCAGGACTTGGGACAGAAACAGATGCGTCCGAAGTCGAACGAGAGTGCTTGACAGCAGCTCTCCAGCGTGCCGTTTTTCAGGATGTTGCTTCTTGGAGCGTGAATCCGCTCCGGGTTCGTCACGCACCGCGATCGAACCCAAGCCTTGCCCCCGCCGAGGGCTCGCGGATCCCGGCGGAGTGCGCGGCCGGATCACCCGCTATCCCGCGATCCTGACATCCAGGCTCGCTCAGCGACCCGCGAGATGGGACGTCGACGACATCCGGAACGCGGCCGCATCGCGATGCCTGCACCGATGATCCGCACGGCCGCCGTCTCTCGACGCCGCGGATCGATAGGGGCAGGGTGGATTCGGCGCGCGGAGTCGTCCTCCGCGCGCCGGACGCGAATCAGGTCCTCAGTTCGTCCACGTGACTTCCAACCCGTTCGTCAGGTTGAAGGTCGACGGAGTGCAGAACGCCGCTGCGTTGCGATACCAGCACTGGTAGTCGCGGATCGCGCCCGCGGACGTCATGCCCTTGACCGAGATCGAGGGATCACCGGCGCCCGGGTACGAGGACGAGCCGGCGACGTTCGTCTCGAGCCCGAGGCGGATGACCGAGCCGCCCGCGCAACGCAGACCGTCGCCGAACACGTTCCCCAGACCGGCGTTCACCCGCGTGGTGCCCTGGAAGTACAGCACCGTGCCCGACGGCATGTCCGAGCCCGTGAGCACGAACGTGTCGGCCGAGACGCTGGCGACGCCGGCGGCGGACAGGTTGGCGCCGTTGGCGCTGACCGAGCTCGCACAGCCGTTGCCCGGAAGGCCGGTGTTGCCGCACGGGCAGGCCGTGCCCGACCCGTCGCCCGAGCAATACGACGTCGTCGGCGTGGAGACGTTGCCGACCTGGAACGTGGCCCAGTAGATGTCGAACGCGTTGACCTTGGTGGCCGGTTGTTGCGTCGATGTCGTCCCGTCCGTGACCGTGAAGGTGACGTTGAGGTTGGTGGTCGCGCTGCTGCACGACATCGCGTCGGGGAAGTCGAGCAACGGGTCGCTCTGGTACGGATCGTTCGGGTTCAGGTCCGACTGGTTGTTGGCCGTGTTGTAGTTGCTGACCGCGATGTAGTACGTGCCCGCCGGCAGGTTCGGCATGACGAGGATCGAGTTGGCGATGCCCGACGTCATCGTCCCGTCGTTGTGACCGAGCGGGACCGGATCGAGGTTCGCGTCGTAGAGGTAGATCTCGGTGTCCGTCGTGTGGCCCTGTTGGTAGGTCGTGATCGTGACCATGCCCGGGAGGAACATGCCGGGAACCGCGACGGGCGTGATGGGCGTCGTCGACAGGGTCGCGCTGTACGGGCTCGTCGTCGAAGTCGTCCCCGTGACGCGCCAGTAGATCTCTTCCTGCTTGCCGAAGCCGTACCAGGTGTTCGAGCGCGCCGGAGTGCTCGCCGTGGTGCTGGTCTGCAGGATCGAGTCCACCGTCCCGATCACACCGTTCGTCTGGTTGACGCCGCGGATGGTCCCGATGTGACCTGCGGCTCCGCCGGTCGTGATCGCCAGCGTGTGGCGGTAGATGCCGAGCGTCGCCGGAGCGGTTTTGACGCGCCACGTGTCGGCGCCCGCATCCGTCGTGAGACCGACGGTCACCGACGTGCCGGTCGTCGTCCCGGTCAAGACGTCACCCGCGACCAGCGTGGGCGTGACCGTGGCCTCGGCCTTCGTCCCGTTGGGCTCGATCTCGGGGACCGTCGTCTGGGCGTGGAGCGAACCTGCGAGCAGACTCAGCGTGAGCAGACTGGATGCTGTGCACTTCACCAGCATGGGAAGAACCTCGTAGTGGAGAATGGAGGGGGGGCGGGCTGCGAGCAGGTTGTCCATGCAGGAACACGACTGCACAGCCCGGGTGAAGCTCCAGTTTCGCCGTGTCCCCGAAATGCAGCAAGGGCGTCCGCGCTCGGAACGCGCCGCACGAGCTCGAAACCGAACCGCGCTGGATGGCTACCAAGGGCAGGCCATCGAGCGCGGTCCTCGCCCCGCACGGACGGACCGGCTCGCGGGCCACGATCCCAGCTAGACTCGCCAGCTAGACCCGTCAGCAAGACTCGACCACCCCGTCGCGCGTCGATCCCCCCGCCGAGAAGGACTCCCCATGAGCCGATCGCCCGTCTTCGCCGTGCTCTTCGTCGCCGCCGCTGCTTCCTCGGCCCTCGGTCAGGCCGTCAACAATCAGTGGGCGATCTTCGTCCAGGATCCCAATCGCATCCGCAATCCCGACGGCAGCATCGCGACGCAGGTCACGAACGATCCGGACGAGAAGGACTATGCGTGGGTCGACGTCAACCACGACGGATGGAAGGACCTCATCGTCGTGCGCAAGACGCAGGCCTCGAGCACGGGTCACCGGCCGAACCAGCTCCTGATGAACGAGGGCGGGATCCTCGTCGACCGCACGACGCAGTACGCGAGCGACTCGGACGTGCCGGGTGACATGGGCTTCCTCACGCCGACGAACGATCGCGACGTGCAGTGCGTGGATCTCGACGGCGACGGTTGGGAGGACATCGTCACCGCGACGACGCTCTCAGACGGCGATCCGAAGTACATCTCGCACCCGCGCGTCTACCGCAACAAGGGCATGGTCGGCGGCGTGTGGCAGGGCTTCAAGTACGAGGAAGCGCGCATCCCGCAGCTCTTCACCATCGGCGGGCTCGCGGTGGCGCCGCGCTTCTGCTCGGTGTCGGTCGGCGACGTGACCGGCGACGGGTTCCCGGATCTGTACTTCGCCGACTACGACGGCACCGAGACGAACATCCCCGAGCAGCCCAACGCCGATCTCAACGACCGACTGCTGGTCAACGACGGCTTCGGGTTCTTCACCGACTCGCTGCAGACGCGCATGACTGCGGCGATGCTCCAGTCGGCGTTCGGCAACTCGTCGGACATCGTCGACATGAACGGCGACGGCGTGAAGGACGTCGTCAAGGCCACGGCGCTCGGCTCGCCGACCGAAGTGTCGGTCGCCTACAACAACCCGCTCAATGTCGGCTTCTTCACGCTCTTCCAGCCGACCGCGGCGACCGGATCCACGTACCACGTCAGCACCGGCGACCTGAACGCGGACGGCAAGCCGGACATGATCGTCAGCGACGACGGCCAGGACTTCGCCAAGTTCAACCTGGGGAACGACTCGCTCGGCCGCGTGATCTTCGGCGCGAACAAGACGTACACGATCCTGGGCGGGTTCGACGACGGCTTCGCGGGCACGAACCTGATCGTCGACATCGACGGCGACGGCTTCGGTGACGCGATCCACACCGACGTCGACGTCGACGTGCCCGGATGCGGGCGGCGCTGCCACATCTATCACAACCCGGGTGGTGCGGTCGGCGGCGAAATGACGTTGATCGAGGAAGCGCAGACGACGGGCACGACCGGTTGGAAGGGCGTCGTCGGCCCGACGATCCCCGACCTGCGCGGCACGAACGACGTCGCGGTGTTCGACATCGACAACGACGGCGACCTCGACATGGTGATCGGCCGGTGCCTGGGCACGCAGGTGTGGATCAACCAGAAGTTCCAGCCCGGCGCGCCGACGGTGTTCTGCTTCGGCGACGGATCGGGCACCGCGTGCCCGTGCGGCAACGCCAGTCTCGTCGGTGACGACGAAGGTTGCCTGAGCTCGCTCGGCATCGGCGGCAAGCTCGTCGGCACGGGTCTTCCGAGCCTGTCGTTCGACACGTTCCGCTTGGACGGCACGCGCATGCCCGACAGCTCGGTGCTGTACTTCCAAGGCACGGCGCAGACGGCGGGCGGAGCGGGTGCTGCGTTCGGCGACGGTCTGCGTTGCGTCGGGGGCACGGTGGTGCGCCTCGGCACCAAGGCGAACTCGGGCGGCGGCTCGTCGTTCCCGTCGGGCTCCGATCCTTTGATCTCGGTCAAGGGCATGCCGAGCGCGGGCGCCACGCTGAATTACCAGGTCTGGTACCGTAACAGTGCTGCGTTCTGCAGTCCGTCGACGTTCAACCTCACCAACGCAGTCCAAGCGGTGTGGCAACCCTGAGCGGTCCACCGCGCGCATCCATTCGAGTCCGGCGGTCCTTCGAAAGCATTCCACTCATGAGCAACCGGGTCGGCTTCATCGTATTCGCATTGGCAGCGACGGCTTCGTCCGCGCTCGCGCAAGTCAACAACCAGTGGGCGATCTTCGTCCGCGATCCCAACCGGATCCGCAATCCGGACGGCAGCATCGCGACGCAGGTCACGAACGACACGGACGAGAAGGACTATGCGTGGGTCGACGTCAACCACGACGGGTGGAAGGACCTCATCGTCGTGCGCAAGCAGCCGGTGTCGAGCATCGGCCATAGGCCGAACCAGCTCTTGATGAACGAGAACGGGATCCTCGTCGACCGCACGGCGCAGTACGCGAGCGACTCGGACGTGCCGGGTGACATGGGCTTCCTCACGCCCACGAACGACCGCGACGTGCAGTGCGTGGACCTCGACGGTGACGGCTGGGAGGACATCGTCACGGCGACGACGCTCTCCGACGGCGATCCGAAGTACCTCTCGCACCCGCGCGTCTATCGCAACAAGGGCATGGTCGGCGGCGTGTGGCAGGGCTTCAAGTACGAGGAAGCGCGCATCCCGCAGCTCCTCACGGCCGGCGGGCTGGCGGTCGCGCCGCGCTTCTGCTCGGTGTCCGTCGGCGACGTTACGGGCGACGGGTTCCCGGACCTGTACTTCGCCGACTACGACGACACCGAGACGGGCATCGGCGAGCCTCCCGGCAACGATCTCAACGACCGGCTCCTGATCAACGACGGCTTCGGGTTCTTCACCGACTCGGGCACGTCGGCGATGTCGGCGGCCATGCTCTTGTCCGCGTTCGGCAACTCGTCGGACATCGTCGACATGAACGGCGACGGCGTGAAGGACGTGGTGAAGGCTTCGGCGCTCGGCACTCCGACCGCCGTGTCGGTCGCCTACAACGACCCGAACAACATCGGGCACTTCAGCATCTTCCAACCGACGGCCGCGGGGGGCGCGACGTACCACGTCAGCACGGGCGACCTGAACGCCGACGGCAAGCCGGACATGATCGTCAGCGACGACGGCAACGACTTCGCGAAGTACAACACCGGGAACGACGCGCTCGGCCGCGTGATCTGGGGTGCGAACAAGACGTATCAATTCATCGGCGGGTTCGACGACGGCTTCGCCGGCACGAACCTGATCGTCGACATCGACGGCGACGGTTTCGGCGACGCGATCCACACGGACGTCGACGTCGACGAGCCCGGGTGCAGCCGGCGCTGCCACATCTATCACAACCCGGGTGGAGCGGTCGGCAGCCAGATGACGCTGATCGAAGAAGCGCAGTCGACGTCCACCACGTCCGGTTGGAAGGGCGTCGTCGGTCCGACGGTCCAGGATCTCACCGGCACGTTCGACGTCGCCGTGTTCGACATCGACAACGACGGCGATCTCGACATGGTGATCGGTCGCTGCAGCGGCACGGCGGTGTGGATCAACCAGAAGTTCCAGCCGGGGTCGGCGACGACGTTCTGCTACGGCGACGGATCGGGCACTGCGTGCCCGTGCGGCAACGCGAGCCTCGTCGGCGACAACGAGGGTTGCCTCAGCTCGCTCAACACGGGCGGCAAGCTGATCGGCGGCGGCGGCACGAGCGTGTCGAGCGACACGTTCCACCTGACCGGATCGCGCATGCCGAGCAGCTCGGTGCTGTACTTCCAGGGCACCACGCGCGCGGCCGGCGGAGCGGGCGCCGCGTTCGGCGACGGATTGCGTTGCGCGGGCGGCACCGTCGTGCGCCTCGGGCAGAAGACGAACGTCAATGGCGGATCGGTGTTCCCCTCGGGCGCGGATCCGTTGGTGTCGGTCAAGGGCGCAGTGGGCGCGGGCGACACGCGCGAGTACCAGGCGTGGTATCGCAACAGCGCCGCGTTCTGCACGAGCTCGACGTTCAACCTGACGAACGGCGTGGAAGCGGTCTGGCAACCCTGACGCTCGACCGACGCTGAGACGGCACGTCGCCGTCGACATGCATCGAGGACCGGCCGCGCCCACCGCGCGGCCGGTTCGTTTCCAACGGCGGGTGCCTGGCACCGCCTTCCCAGGCAGAAAATCGAGTTGGTTGAACCCGCGCGCTTCGATCGCGGCACTTTGACATCGAGATGGAAAACGCCTCGACGTCCGCGCCCGTTTCGCTCGAAGGGCTCCTGATCCACGCCGAGTGGGTCCGGGGTCTTGCCCGCGCGCTCGTGCGCGACGACGACAGGGCTTCCGACATCGAGCAGGAAGTCTGGCGCGAAGCGATCGAGCGGCCGCCCGCGAGCTCGTCGAACGTGCGCGGCTGGCTCGCGCAGGTCGCGCGCAACGCCGCTCGCATGCAAGTGCGTTCGACACGTCGCGCGCGTGCACGAGAAGTGACGGCCGCACGGCCCGAGGCGCTTCCCAGCACGCTCGACGTGGTTGCCGAAGCCGAGCTCTCGCGCTCGCTCGCCGGTCGCGTGATCGCGCTCGCGGAGCCGTATCGCACGACTCTGCTGTTGCGCTACTTCCGCGGTCACACGATCGACGAGATCGCGGAGCAGCAAGGTGTTTCGCGCGAGACGGTGCGCACGCGACAACGGCGCGGGCTGGAGCAGTTGCGTTTGGATCTCGACGCGACCCACACGAGCCGCGCGGAGTGGATGGCGGCGCTCGCTCCGCTCGCGTCCCCGGCGCGGACTGCGGCCACCGCTGGTGTCGGCATCGCGCTCGTGTGGAAGATGCTGCTCGCCGCTACGCTCGTAGTCGTCGCGTCGAGAGTGTGGCCCACGGAGCAGAGCGCAACTTCGCCGACCGTTACGCCTGGAACTCCGACGGGTGAATCGCTTGCGAACGCGTCGGAGCCGGGAGCCGCGCGCTCGACGCCCGCCGAGAAAGCGGACGCGGTGGTTGATCGGCGGGATGCGATCCAAGCTCCGTATCCCCCGCGAAATCCGCCCGCACCGGCGTCCACGATCGATGCTCAGCTCTTCGACTTGAAAGGGCATCCTTTCGCCGGTCTGGAGATCGAGTATCGGCTCGAGCACGAGCCGCACTGGCAGGCGGACGGCCTCGACATCGGGGACGAAGTCATCGGCATGAGTGAAGAAGTGCGCAAGCTCTTCGAGTCTTCACCGCAGGAAGTCGAGCGCTTTCTCGAGCAGTTCCCCGATCGACCTGGATTGCGCGAGGTGATGCTCGGCAAGGCGCCGCCGCGTCCGCGCGCCGTCTCGGATGCGAGCGGTCGCTTTCATCTCGCGTTGCCCGAAGGAACGTGGAATCGGTCCGTGCTCGATCCGCACTTCGCGATCGTGACGGAGCTCCAACCCAAAGGCGCAACCGTTCCCGGCTGGGTGATCGCGCCATGCATCCACATCGCGGGAACGATCGTGGACGAGCAGGGCGCTCCGATTGCGGATGCCCATCTGCAGGCATCGACACACGTCGAGGATCTGGCGGTGTTCGGCGGCGAGCCCGGCGGCGAGTACGGCAGCATCTCCATCGCGTGCGACGACCTGGGCCGCTTCGACTCGCCGTCCACGCCGATCACACCCGTGCTGGATGCGACGGTGTACGCACACGGGTTCGTGCCCGCATCGTTGCCCGCGCTCGCGCACGACGACTTTGCGTTGCGGATCGTGTTGAAGCGCGAAGGGCAGAAGCCGCATGTGCGCGGAGTCGTGCTCGACGCGACGGGCACTCCCGTGGCAAAGGCATCCGTGCTGTTCGGCCAGAACAGCGCCGCCACCGACGATCACGGGGCATTCGACATCGAAGTCTCGTACTCGCAACCGGGAGATGCGCTGCAGGCGGTGAAGAGCGGCTACCAGCCGGCGGTGATGCCCGACATCGGTCAGTACAAGATGACGACGATCGAAGGCGTGGTGTTGCGGCTCGGACCGGCTGCTCTGTCGATCCAGGGACGCGTGCTCGACCGTGATGGAGCCGCGGTGGAAGCGGCTCACGTGCAGCTGATCGATGGAGTTCCTGCCGGAACCAACATGGCGTTCCTCGAGGACATCGCCGACAACCACTGGCACCTCGGCGTGACGTCCGGTTCCAAAGGCGAGTTCACGCTGGGTGGACTCTCTGCCCGCAAGTACCGGCTGATCGCCTGGACGGAGAAGCGCGGACTCGTTGCGATCAGCGAGCCGATCGCGGCCGGCAGCACGGACGTGGAGCTGCGCGGTTCAGCGGACGCCTTCCAGGATCGCTTGAAGGGTCGCGTCGTTTCGCGGCGCGGTGATGCGGTCTCGGACGTGGAGGTCTCGATCGAGCTGCCGATCTTCGTGACCAAGGGCAGTACTCGGTTCATCCCTTACGGCCGCGTGAAGACCGACGCGGCCGGGCGATTCGAGCTCCACGACGTGCCGGTCGAGCTCGTCCAGCTCTGGGTCTCGGGTCGCGCGATCCACACCGATTCGGTGCAGCTACCAACGCCTCGCACCGACGAAATCGAAGTGACCGCGTCGATCGAAATGCGCGTGCGCCTCGAGATCGCCGATCCGACGGTCGATCACGTCGCCTTCTTGAACGGGAAAGGAGAGCGTGCGAGCGTCGTTGCGCATTTCCTGCACTCGGAATCCCAGCAATACGAGCTGGCTCGTGCCGACGGAGCCTTCGCGGAGTTCAGCGCCACGGACGACGTCGCGACGATCGTCTTGAAGCAGGGGGAAGCGGAGTTGCGTCGTGTGCCGCTCGACGTGCACCGCGAAGTGCGGGTGACGCTGCACCTTTGAGTGGGCTTCGGGCGGCGGTGCCAGGCACCGCAGGCGTGGAATACACGCCAGCGGAGCCAGGCACCCGCCGCGTTCACCCTCCGACTTCGTGAACGAGTATCGTCTCCGATCAGCGCGAAAGCCCGATGCCGAACCGCAGCGACTGCGAGTACTCGTTGTACGTCAGCAAGCTCTCGCCGTAGCCGACGAAGTACTGCCCCTGCAAATACAGGTCGAACGTTCCCTGCCCGAGCGCTTTCAGCGGATACGTGGCGTCGAACTGCAGGCTGCCGTTCTCGAAATCCTTGCCGATGCGAGCGAGCGTCGAGAGCTCGAACCCGTCGGTCCAGCCGGCGATGACCCGCAGGTCCACGAAGCCGCGGTAGTCCGAGATGTCCGTGTTGCCCGTCTGCGTGCCGAGGTAGGCGTTGATCTTCGGCATGATCCGCCAGTTGAAGCCCTTCTCCTCGCCCAAAAAGAACACGGGCTGCACGAAGAACGTGTTGATCGCGCGCGACTCGTCGCCGGTGCGGCCGTTCGATTCGTGCGCGAAGCCGGACTGGAGGCCGAACTGGCGGACACCGGGGATGTGCACGTCCTCGAGCCGGTCGCGCGAGACGAACAGCTCGGGCTTGTAGCTCGAGTCGGTGAACGGCTGCGACGTGGCGGCGAGGTCCCACAACGACGTCTGCGTGTAGGCGAAGCGCAGGCTCGAGACCCAGGGATGCGACGCGCCGAACGGGCTCTCGGGATCGATGAACTGGTACTTGAAGCTGAACTGGAAGCGCGCGCTCGGACGATCGCCGACGATGAAGTAGGTCGGCTCGTGCGCGGAGAAGCGTTGCAGCGTGTGCTCCGCGATCGGGCTGGCCGGCGCGGGCGGGATGTCGCCGGGCGCCTGGCCGGGTTCGGCCTGCTTGACGCTCTGTGCAGCGGGGTTCGGCTCGGTCGCGGCGGGTTGCGGCGGCTGACCGGGCGGAACGGTAGGGGGGACCGAGCCTTCGCCCTTGGCTTCGGCAGCCTTCTCCTCGGCGGCCTTCGCCTCCGCCGCCTTGGCCGCTTCGGCCGCTTTCGCGTCGTCGATCTCGATCACGACCGGCGGCGCGCTCAAGCGTTCGAGCTGCAGCACGATCCGGCCGGTCATGTTCTTCGGCAGCTGCAGCGCGTACTCGACGAACAGCGTCTCGCCCGGCGCGAGCGTGTGCTGCCCCCCGCCCTCCTTGCCGCGCACGAGCTCGACCGATTGCGTGCTCGCGTTCGACGCGAGCTTGGCCTGGATGCGCGCCGGCGGCACGAGGTCGAGCGGCTTGCCGCCCGTGTTGCGCAGGTAGACGCCGACCGTGATCGTCTCGGCCGTCTTGACCGCCGCGGCGGGCGGGGAGAGCGAGAGCCCGAGCTTGGCCGCGTCCTGGAAGAAGGTGAGGAGGAGCAGCACGAGGAGCATGGGCGCGCAAGCCTAGTCACTGACTCGGATCGCGCCATCACCAACTCGGGTCGCGGTGGTATCACGGCGTCCTGCGCGCGGTACGGCATGCGTGCGCGGGACGTGCGACGGATGCTGCGTGCAAGATCCAGCCGCGTTCCTGCGAGCGACCGCGTCGGTCCGCGCGAGCCTGTCGGGTGCTTGTCCTGACGTTGAGAGGACGGGACCGGTCGTTTGAGGAGCGGAGCCGGTCGTCGGTCGTCTGCGTGAGCTAGGCTCGGACCCCTCGCGGCGTCTATACTGGCGGGTCGCGGACGGCGGCTCAATCGCCCGCGGACCCCCTCCAGAAACCTCGGAGAATCGCCGTGAAAGACGTCGTCATCGCCAGTGCCTGCCGCACCCCGATCGCCAAGTTCCAGGGTGCTTTGCAGGGCTTCCGCGCGCCCGAGCTGGGTGCTCTCGCCATCAAAGAGGCGTTGCGTCGCGCGAACGTGCCGGCGTCGGCGGTCGAGGACGTGATCATGGGCAACGTCCTGACCGCCGGGCTCGGCCAGAACCCCGCGCGTCAGGCGGCGATCGCGGCGGGCATTCCCGACACGGTTCCGGCGGTCACGATCAACATGGTGTGCGGCTCGGGTCTGAAGGCCGTGATGCTCGCCGCGCAGTCGATCCGCGCGGGCGACGCCGACATCATCGTCGCGGGCGGCCAGGAGAGCATGACCAACGCTCCGTACCTCTTGCCCGAAGCGCGCGCGGGCGTGCGCCTCGGTCACGGCAAGCTGATCGACTCGATGATCTGGGACGGGTTGTGGGACATCTACAACGACTTCCACATGGGCCAGACGGGCGAGCTGGTCGCGAAGAAGCACGAGATCACGCGCCGTCAGCAGGACGAGTTCGCGGCGAAGAGCCACCAGCGCGCGGCGGCGGCGATGGCGGCCGGCAAGTTCACCGACGAGATCTTCGCGGTCGACATCCCGCAGAAGAAGGGTGCCCCGATCCGCTTCGACAAGGACGAAGGCGTGCGCGCGGACACGACGGCGGATTCGATCGCCAAGCTCAAGCCGGCGTTCGATCCGAACGGCAGCGTGACGGCGGCCAACGCGAGCTCGATCAACGACGGCGCGGCGGCGCTCGTGATCATGAGCGCGGACAAGGCCAAGGCGCTGGGCATCAAGCCGCTCGCGAAGATCAACGCCTACGCGGCGGGCGGATGCGCGCCGGAGTGGGTGATGATGGCGCCCGAGAAGTCGATCAAGGCGACGTCGGCGAAGGTCGGCAAGAAGCCGTCGGACTTCGACCTGCACGAGATCAACGAAGCGTTCTCGGTCGCGGCGATCGCGTTGACGCGCGTGCTCGACCTGGATCCGGAGAAGGTCAACGTGAACGGCGGCGCGGTGGCGCTCGGTCACCCGATCGGCGCATCGGGCGCGCGCGTGCTCGTGACCTTGTTGCACGCGATGCAGCAGCGCAACGCGCGCACGGGCATGGCGTCGTTGTGCCTCGGCGGCGGAAATGCCGTGTCGGTCGCGGTCGAGCGGGCCTGATCGTGGCCAAGTCCATGTTCGACTCGGTCGCCGTCATCGGCGCGGGCACGATGGGCAACGGGATCGCGCAGACGTTCGCGGCGTACGGCGCGCGTGTGCTGCTCGTCGACGTGTCGGAGGATGCGCTCGCGAAAGGGCGCAAGGCGATCGAAGGGTCGCTGGCGCGCGTGGTCAAGAAGGGGACGCTGACCGAAGCCGACGCGCAGGCCACGATCGGGCGCATCCAATCGAGCTCGAAGCTCGAATCGATCACCGACGTGCCGCTCGTGGTCGAAGCGGTGGTCGAGCGCGCCGACGTGAAGGCCAAGGTGTTCTCGCAGCTCGACCGCCAGTGCCCGGCGCACACGATCCTGGCTTCGAACACGAGCTCGATCTCGATCACGGCGATCGCCGCGAGCACGAAGCGCCCCGACAAAGTGATCGGGATGCACTTCATGAACCCGGTGCCGATCATGAAGCTCGTCGAGATCATCCGCGGCCAGGAGACGAGCGACGAAACGACCGCGCACATCGTCGCCGCGTCGGAATCGATCGAGAAAGTGCCGGTCGCCGCGAACGACTTCCCCGGCTTCGTCAGCAACCGCGTGCTGATGCCGATGATCAACGAGGCCGTGTTCTGCCTGATGGAAGGCGTCTCGACGCGCGAAGGCATCGACACGGTGATGAAGCTCGGCATGGCGCACCCGATGGGGCCGCTCGCGCTCGCCGACCTGATCGGGCTCGACGTGTGCCTCGACATCATGGAAGTGATGCACTCAGGGCTCGGCGACGACAAATATCGCCCGTGTCCGTTGCTGCGCCGGTACGTCGCGGCCGGACGACTGGGCAAGAAGAGCGGCAAGGGTTTCTACGAGTACGCGTGAACTGACATCCGGGAGCACATGGATTTCCAACTCGACGAAGAGCTGACGCTCGTGCGCGACATGGCGCGCGATTTCGCGGAGGGTGAGCTCTTTCCGCGCGCGACGAAGCACGACCGCCAGGGCTTCATCGATCCCGAAGTGTTCGCGAAGATGGGAGAGCTCGGGCTGTGGGGCCTGACGATCCCCGAGGAATACGGCGGCGCGGGGATGAGCAACGTCGCGTTGAGCGTCGTGCTCGAGGAAGTGAACCGCGCGTGCGCGTCGACGGGCGTGACGCTGTCGGTGCACAACAGCCTCGTGGGCGCGCCGATCCGCCGGCACGGCAGCGATGCGCTCAAGAAGGAATGGTTGCCGCGCCTCGCGAGCGGCGAAGTGCTCGGCGCGTATTGCCTGACCGAGCCGAATGCGGGCTCGGACGCCGCTGCGTTGCGCACGAGCGCGCGCGTCGACGGCGACGACTTCGTGATCGACGGCACGAAGGTGTGGGTCACGAACGGCGGGATCTGCGGCGTGATGGTCGTCTACGTGCGCACGGACACGAATGCGTCGAAGGCGAAAGGCATCAGCGCGGTGCTCGTCCCGGCGAAGACGAAGGGCGTCACGATCGGCAAGCCCGAGAAGAAGTGCGGCATCCGCGGCAGCTCGACGACGGAGATCCAGTTCGACAACGTGCGCGTGCCGCGCAGGAATCTCGTCGGTACGTTGAACGACGGCTTCAAGGTCGCGATGGACACGCTCGACGGCGGGCGGATCGGGATCGCCAGTCAGGCGGTGGGCATCGGACGCGCGTGCTTGGAGGCCGCGACGAAGTACTCGAAGGAGCGCGAGCAGTTCGGCCGACCGATCGCCGACTTCCAGGCGATCCAGTGGAAGCTGTCGGACATGAGCACGCGGATCGAAGCCTCGCGGATGTTGACGTTGAAGGCCGCGTGGATGCGCGACCGCGACGAGCGCTGCACGCAACAGTCGGCGCAGGCGAAGCTGTATGCGTCGCAGACGGCGAATTTCTGCGCCGACGAATGCCTGCAGATCCACGGCGGCGCCGGCTACACCGATCACTTCATCGTCGAGCGCTTGTTCCGCGACGCGCGCATCACCGAGATCTACGAAGGCGCCACCGACATCCAACGGATCGTCATCGCGCGGGGCGTGCTCGCATGAGGGCGCGGGTCGAGTGGTGCCTGGCTCCGGTTGCACTGTCGCGCGCTTTCGCGCGACCAGCAAAAGAGGTTCGCGCAACCGGTGCCTGGCACCGCTCGATCATTCCCCACGCGACAATGTCGGGAATGGAATGGTCGAGCGGTGCCAGGCACCCGTTGCGCGAATACGCGCAACGGGAGCCAGGCACCACCCGACTGGAGTCGCCGTGACCGCGACCACCGACATCACCGAACGCTTCCTCGCCGGCGACAAGGCCGCCGTCGCGCGCGTCATCTCGTGGGCCGAAAACTCCGACCCGCGCTTCGCCTCCACGCTCGCCGCCCTCTACCCGCGCGTCGGTCACGCCTTCCGCACCGGCATCACCGGGCCACCCGGCGCCGGCAAGAGCACGCTCGTCAACGAGATCACCAAAGTCCTCCGCGCCCGATCCCGCACCGTCGGCATCCTCGCCGTCGACCCTTCCAGCCCGATCAGCGGCGGCGCACTTCTCGGCGACCGCATCCGCATGGAAGAGCGCACGCTCGACAAAGGCGTCTACATCCGCTCGATGGCGTCGCGCGGCAGCCACGGCGGTCTCGCGCGCGCGACCGCTGACGCGTGCGACGTGATGGACGCATTCGGCTTCGACGAAGTCGTGCTCGAGACCGTCGGCGTCGGACAAGCCGAGTACGACGTCGTCTCGATCGCCGACACCGTCGTCGTCGTCCTCTGTCCCGGCGCGGGTGACGGCGTGCAAGCGATGAAAGCCGGCATCCTCGAGATCGCCGACGTGCTCGCCGTCAACAAAGCCGAGCTCCCCGGCGCCGACCGCATGCTCGTCGACCTCGAAGAAGCGGTGCACGTGCGCCTCGCCGGCAAGCAGAAGTGGATGACGCCCGTCGTCGCCTGCAGCGCGAAGACCGGGGACGGCGTCCCCGATCTGGTCGACGCGATCGAGCGCCACCGCGAGCACCTGAAGACCACCGGCCTCGACGGCGTGCGCCGCGAAAAACGCTTGCAGCAAGTGCACCGCGTGCTCGACGAACGCCTCACGGAACACCTGTGGGGCGCGGGCGGATACGGTACGCGCGCGCGACGACTCCTCGATTCGGGTCGTTCGCCGTACGATGTCGCCCAGGAGCTGTTCGCCGCCTTGATCGAGACCTCGAACCCCGATCGCAACGGAGCCTCCTCACGATGAGCCGCCACGACATCGAGCAGAGCGACGTCAAGCAGATCGACGCACGCGAGCAGTGGCGGCGCGCCTTCGACAAGGGCACGAAGCGCGAAGCCGACTTCACGTCGATCTCCGGCGCGAAGCTGCAGCCGCTCTACGGTCCCGAGGACGCGCACGTCGATCCCGAGAACGACCTCGGATATCCCGGTCAGTTCCCGTTCACGCGCGGCGTCCATCCGACGATGTACCGCGGCCGCTTGTGGACGATGCGGCAGTTCGCGGGCTTCGGCAGCGCGAAGCAGACGAACGAACGCTTCAAGTTCCTGCTCGAGCACGGTCAGACGGGCCTGTCGACCGCTTTCGACTTCCCGACGTTGATGGGCTACGACTCGGATCACGAGCGCAGCCGCGGTGAAGTCGGACAAGTGGGCGTCGCGATCAGCTCGTTGCGCGACATGCAGACGTTGATGGACGGCATCCCGATGCAGGATGTGTCGACGTCGATGACGATCAACGGGCCGGCGCCGATCCTCCTGGCGTTCTACATCGCGTGCGGCGAGCGGCAGGGTGTCGATCCCAAGCTGCTGCGCGGCACGGTGCAGAACGACATCCTGAAGGAGTACCAGGCGCAGCACGCGTGGATCGTTCCGGCCGAGCCGGCGCTGCGCATGATCACGGACGTGATGGGCTACTGCGCCAAGCACGTTCCGCAGTGGAACACGATCTCGATCAGCGGCTACCACATCCGCGAAGCCGGCTCGACGGCCGCGCAAGAGCTCGCGTTCACACTCGGCAACGGGATGGAGTACGTGAAGCACGGCATCGCCGCCGGGCTCGACGTCGACGAGTTCGCGCCGCGCTTGTCGTTCTTCTTCGACAGCCACCTCGACTTCTTCGAGGAGATCGCCAAGTTCCGCGCCGCGCGCCGCATCTGGGCGCGCAAGATGCGCGACGTGTTCGGCGCGAAGGATCCGCGCTCGTGGATGGTGCGGTTCCACACGCAGACGGCCGGCGTGACGCTGACGGCGCAGCAGCCCGAAAACAACATCGTGCGCACCGCGTTCGAAGCGCTCGCGGCCGTGTTGGGCGGGACGCAGTCGCTGCACACGAATTCGATGGACGAAACGCTCTCGCTGCCGACGGAAAAGGCCGTGAAGATCGCCCTGCGGACGCAGCAGATCATCGCCGAGGAGACCGAGGTCGCGAACGTGATGGATCCGCTCGGCGGCAGCTGGTTCGTCGAGGCGCAGACCAATCGCTTGGAGGCCGAAGCCGAGAAGTACTTCGCCGAGATCGATCGGCGCGGTGGGATGGTTGCGGCGACGGAGAGCGGCTACATCCAGCGCGAGATCCATCGCTCGGCGGTCGCGTACCAGGCCGCCACCGAGCGCGGCACGAAGAAGATCGTCGGCGTCAACTGCTACGAAGAAGAGCACGACCGCACGCCGACGATCGAGATCCACAAGATCGACCCCGCCGTGGAGCGCGAGCAGCACGAGCGCCTGGCCGAGATCCGCAAGAAGCGGGACGCGAAGAAGGCGAAGGCCGCGCTCGACGCCGTGCGCGACGCGTGCAAGGGCAAGGAGAACCTGCTCGAGCGCTTCGTCGCCGCCGCGCACGCGGAGTGCACGCTCGGTGAGATCGCGGGCGTCCTGCGCGAAGTGTTCGGCGAGTACAAGGAGCCGAAGATCCTGTGAGACACCTCGAGACCTGGCAGGATGAGCTGAAGCGCATGGTCAAGACGATCATCAGCGGCTTCGTGTTCGCCTTCGGTCTCATGCACTTGTATGCCGGGCTTCACGTCAGCTCGGGTCCTGTCGCGAGCGAAGGCACGCTCCTGAACCTGATGCAAGGCTTCGTGTTCATGCCGGGCGCCATCCTTCTGCATCGCAGCATGGGGCACGGCCAGGAATCGAAACCCAGTCTCGACGAGGTCATGACCAGCGCCATCCGCGAGCGTGCTGTCGACAATCTCATCGACGTGCAACGTGAAACCCAAGGGGGCCACGCATGAACAACAAGCTCATGGTCGTAGGCGGAGCGTGGCTGATTGCGCTGATCCCCACGTGGCTCTCGGTGAGGAGCGCGGGAGGGTTTGGTCTTTCGCATTGGCTTCCGGATCTCGTGATCTGGATCTGGTGGGCGACCATGCTGATCGGATGCGTGTTCTTCGCGACACTCTTGCGATACGGAGCGCGTCGCAGCTTCGTCGTGAAGTGGTCCGACTGGTCGCGGAGCCAACGCGTGTTCGTTTGGATCCTGGGTTTCGCGCTCGTCGCTTTGATCGCACGCACCGTCGTCGGTTCGAGCCATCCGCACGAGCCCGACTTCTGGGCGCGCTCGGCTCTTTTGGGGGCCGCTTTCTGCAACGTTGGGGTGACGTTCCAGCTTTCCCTGACCCGACGCAGCGGCGCCGGTCCCGAGTCGTCCCCAGTGAATCGGAGGCGGGGACTCGCGGGGCTCGCTGACGAGACCGCGGTCAACGCTTCGACTGTCGGTGAGAAGGGAACTCAGCGAGGGCACGCATGAACAACAAGATCCTGAGCGTGATCTGGTTCGCTGTTGCCGGCACGGCGATCGGCTACGGCATGCAGGAAGGTTACCGGCACTTCTCGACTCTCGACGAGCCGTGGCGTGTGCTGGGCTATTTGACCGTCTTCCTGACTACAGGTTGCTCCGGCATCGGAATGATCTCGATCTGGCGTTCGTTCTCGAAGCGCCCGAGCCCGCGCGCGCTCCCCGGATCGCCGAGACCTGCGCGTCCTGACATCGCATGACCCGTCCTTCGAGTAGCCAGATGGCGACCAGGTTCCGTCGATGGTGGCGGATCCTGGTCTACACCGTGCGCTTCTTCGCGCCGATCCTCGGTCGCCTGGCTTGGCGTGCCGGGATCTTCGTCGGCTGCCTCGTCGTCTTCTACAGGAGCTTCGATTGGGCTGCCCACTGGACGGCTGCATGGGCTCCCAAGGGTTCGAGGTGGTCCGAGACCGGATTGGCAACGATCACTATCTCGTGGGCCTGCGCCAGCACGCTGACGTTGCTCGTGGTCATGCTGGGCTTCGTGCGCATGACCCGATCCTCGATCGGCGTGATCTGCGTGTATTTCTTCACGCTGTACTTCGCGCTGCTGATCCCGAGGAACGCTGGTCCCGACTCTCCGTTCGCCTACGTTCCTCCGTCGGTCTTCTTCTTCCTGGTGCCCATGTTCCTCATGCATGAGGTGATTGCGCGCGTGAGGCCGTGGAAGAACGACTCTTGGAACGGGAGACCGCTTCGGCAGCGCTGGCAGAAGTCGTGGTTGGGGAGCAAATGAGGCGGTTCATTGCAATGGGTCCTACATGGCTCGTGGCGGCACTTACCACGGCGTCCCTCCCCTTGGCTGTCTATGGGAGTCCGGAATTCGCCGTAGTGGTCCTCGTCGGGCTCGTCGCGCTCGAGCGTGACATTCATCAACATCTGCGAGCGCCAAGCGTGGGATCCAACCGATGACCGAGCGCAAGATCCGCGTCCTCGTGGCGAAGCCCGGTCTCGACGGGCACGACCGCGGCGCGAAGACCGTCGCGACCGTGCTGCGCGACCACGGCATGGAAGTCATCTACACCGGCTTGCACCAGACGCCGGAGATGATCGCAGAGGTTGCGCAACAGGAGGACGTCGACGTCGTCGGCTTGTCGATCCTCTCCGGCGCGCACATGGAACTGTTCCCGCGCGTGCGCGCCGAGCTCGTCAAGCGCGGCATGGAGCACGTGCTCCTCACCGGCGGCGGCATCATTCCCGGCGACGACATGGAGAAGCTGGAGAGCCAGGGATACGCGCGGCTTTTCGGCCCGGGCACGCGCACCGACGAGATCGCCGAGTACATCAAGTCCGAGATGGCGCGCCGACGCGCGCCGACGTCCTGATCCCCCCTGAAGGACTCTTCCCGTGACCGACCGCGACATCCTCAACATCGACGAAGCCGCCGAATTGCTCGGCGTCAGCATCAAGACCTTCAACAAGGTCCTGCACCACGAGAACATGCCCGCGCGCAAGATCGGCCGCGAGTGGAAGTTCTCGCGGCGCGCGCTCATCGATTGGGTCGGCAACGGTCGCAGCCAGGACTTCTACAAGGACTCCGACGCGCGCGAGGAAGAGACCGACGGCGAGCGCGAGGTCGACATCACCCCGAACGCGCGCGGCAACGGCAGCGCCGGACGCGACACCGAGAAGCCGCGTGCACGCCGCACGGCCGGCTGGCAGATCGAAGACTGAAGCGCGCGCGCTTCATCAGGGACACGCATCCAATGCAGACCGAAACGCGCAGCACCTATTCGCTGCCCGACATCCGACACGGTTTCGACCTCACCGACGACCAGCGGATGATCCGCGACATGGTGCGCGATTTCGCGCTCACCGAAGTCGCGCCGATCGCGCACGAGATCGACGAGAACCACCGCTTCCCCGTCGAGACGTGGAAGAAGATCGTCGACCTCGGCTTGCCGGGCATTCCGTTCTCCGAGGAGTACGGCGGCTCGAACGGCGGCACGCTGGCGTACTGCCTCGCGGTCGAAGAGCTCGCGCGCGTCTGCGGCTCGACCGGCTTGACGCTCGCGGCGCACGTGTCGCTCGGCACGTTCCCCATCTACAAGTGGGGCAACGAGAACTTGAAGCGCACGTACGTGCCGAAGCTCATCGCGGGCGAGTTCATGGGCGCGTACGGATTGACGGAGCCGAACGCGGGCTCGGACTCGGGCGGCACGCAGACGACCGCGGTGCGCGACGGCGACTCGTACGTGCTCAACGGCGCGAAGTGCTTCATCACCAACGCCAACTACGCCGGCACGTTCATCTGCACCGCGGTGACGGACCCGAAGCTCGGTCCGAAGGGCATCAGCGCGTTCGTCGTGCCGCGCGAAACGCCCGGATTCCGCGTCGAAAAGGGCGAAGAGAAGCTCGGCATGCGCGGCTCGGACTGGGCCAGCCTCGTGTTCCAGGACGCGCGCATCCCGCGCGATCACCTGCTCGGTCCGGAGGGCGAGGGCTTCAAGACGTTCATGAAGACGCTCGACGGCGGGCGCATTTCGATCGCGGCATTGTCGTTGGGCATCGCGCAGGGTGCGTACGACGTGGCGCTGCAGTACGCGAAGGACCGCCAGGCGTTCGGCAAAGTGCTCAGCGACCAGCAAGCCGTGCAGTTCAAGCTCGCGAACATGGCGCTCGACATCGAGGCGTCGCGCCACCTCATCTATCATGCAGCGCGGCTGAAGGACGCCGACATGCCCTACGCGAAAGAAGCCGCGATGGCCAAGCTGTTCGCGTCCGAGTGCTCGATGCGCGTCACGTACGACGCGATCCAGATCCACGGCGGCTACGGGTACTCGCGCGAGTACCCCGTCGAGCGCATGTGGCGCGACGCGAAGCTGTGCGTGATCGGAGAAGGCACCAGCGAGATCCAGCGCATCATCATCGCGCGCCAGATCTTGCGGGCATCACCCTGAGTCGAACGAGAGAGAAACGAGGAGAGAGAGATGAAGCTCGCTTGGACAGTTGCACCGTCGTTGGTGCTCGCGGCGTGCCAGACCACGCAAAGCTCGATGAACAACGAAGCCGTCGCGCGGACGCAGTTCGACACGCTGCGCTCGCTCGAAGGCGACTGGTCCGGCACGGCCGATCACGGCGGCGGACAGACTTCGCCGGTCGACACGACCTTCCACGTGACGGGGAACGGCTCGACGGTGCAGGAGACGCTCTTCAAGGGCTCGCCGCACGAGATGATGTCGATGTACAGCCTCGACGGCGATCACCTCGTGCACACGCACTACTGCTCGGCCGGCAACCAGCCGCGCATGGTCGCCGAGACGACTGGTGATCGGAGCACGATCGCGTTCGACTTCAAGGACGCGACGGGCATGAAGTCGATGGAAGACATGCACATGCACAACATGCGCATCGTCGTCAAGGATCAGGATCACATCGAGGAGTGGTGGCAGGGCTGGGAGAACGGCAAGCCGAGCCACGAAGCGCACTTCATGTTGACGCGCAAGAATGGGAGCAAGATGAGCCAGGTCCAGATGGACGACGAGCTGCATCGCGACATTCAAGCCGCCGTGCGCATCGCACAACGCAACTGAGACCCGTATCACGATGAGCACGCCGGCCGGGATCGTCGCGGTGATCGCGATCCTGGCCGGAGTTTTCGTCAAGATGGTCTGACATGACGATTGCTCCGGCTTCGAATGCGCCCGTGAAGTGGAAGCCGCGCACGATCCGTGCGGGCGAGTGGGAGATCACGGCGCTTTCGGACGGCCACCTGCGGCTCGACGGCGGGTCGATGTGGGGCGTCGTGCCGGCCAACCTGTGGCGCAAGATGACGCCGCCGGCGGAGGACAACACGATCTTGCTCGCCTTGCGGCCGTTCCTCGCGCGACGTGGGGACATGCGCGTCGTCATCGAGCCGGGGATCGGCGAGCGATGGGAGCCGAAGTGGCGCGAGATCTACCACATCGAACGCGATCAGACGCTCGAGCGCACGCTCGCGGCAGTTGGAGTGGCTCCGCGCGACGTCACGCACGTCATTGCGTCGCACTGTCACTGGGATCACATCGGTGCGCAGGTCGTGGACGATCATGGCAGCTTGGCGCCGCTCTTCCCGAACGCTCGTCACTTCGCGCCGAAGGTCGAGATCGAGATGGCCAAGAAGCCGGGTCATGCGCGCTCGGGGTCGTATCGCGCGGAGGATGTCGAACCGCTCGAGCGCGCGGGGTTGCTCGAGGGGTATGCGGGGGACGTCGAGCTCTTGCCGGGCATTCGCGCGCACGTTCTGGGTGGACACAGCGACGCGGTCGCGGTCATCACGATCAACGAAGAGGGTCCTGGAGAGACTGCGGTGTTCTGGTCGGACGTCGTGCCGACGGCGCATCACATCCAGCCCGCGTACATCATGGCGTACGACCTCGACGTGGTGCGCAGCTTCGAGCAGAGGAGCGCGTGGCTCGAGCGCGCGGCGAACAAGGGTTGGATCGGCATGCTGTACCACGACGTCGACCACGCGTTCGGTCGCGTCGTGCGCGCGAAGAAGCGCTACGAGTTCGAGCCGCTCTGATCGGTGCCTGGCTCCCGTTGCGCGTATTCCGCGCAACGGGTGCCTGGCACCGATCAGCCAGTCCATTCCCGACACGTAGGTGGTCGTCGCAGCAGCATTCGCAGAGGCAAGAGACTGCGGGAGCCAAGAGACTGCGGGAATGGTCTGGGCGTACGGTGCCAGGCACGCGCTGCGCGAGTACGCGCACCACGAGCCAGGCACCTACGCCAACACTTCGCGCGCGATCGCGAGATGGTGCCGCGTGTGCACGATGCCGAAGCGGAGCCACTGCGCGAGGTCGAGCGGTCCGAGCAGCTGATGGGGGATGAAGCAACGCGTCGGAGATGAAAGGTCGAGCGTGGGAACGAGCGCGTCGAGATCCGTGACGACCTTCGCGGCCCACTCGCGCGCGCGCAGCGCGTCGATGTCCGAGGGCGGCACGACCATGCGCGGCGATTGCGCGCGGCCGCGCGGCAGGTGACCGGCGGCCAGGAACGCGAGCGCTTCGGGCTTCTGCGCCGCTTCGAAGACGACGAGCAGGCCGCTGCCCTTCGACAAGCTCGCGAGGTTGCGCAAGATCAGCTCGTTCGCGAGCGTCATGTGCGTCGCGTGATGCAGCGCGGACCAGCCCGAGATCTGCGGCGCGAGCGTGGAAAGCCGCCGATCGTCGGTCTCCAGGAGCTCCACGACCTCGCGTAGAGCACGGGCGTACGCGCCGAGCTCGACGTCGATCGGCGTGGCGTTCATGCGCACAGGATAGGCATGCTGCGCGAGCGCGACCATCGGTATCCTGCGTCGCCGTGCGCATCGTCTCCTTGTGCCCGAGCCTGACCGAGCTCGTGTTCGATCTCGGACGCGGTCCGGAGCTGGTGGGTGTGACGCAGTTCTGCGTGCATCCGGCGTCGGGTGTCGCGCCCATCGAGAAGGTCGGCGGCACGAAGACGCCCGACGTGGAGCGCATCGTCGCCCTCGAGCCGGACGTAGTGCTCCTGAACGCCGAGGAGAATCGGCGCGAGGATGCCGACGCTCTCGTCGCGGCCGGCATCGACTGTCACGTCAGCATGCCGCGCGACACGCACGAAACGGCGGCGATGGTGCGCTCGATCGGCGCGCGACTGGGGCGCGAGGAGCTCGGCGAGAAGATCGCGCAGGACATCGAGCAGCGCACTCAACGCGTGGTGCGCGAAGCGCGCGGCAAGGAGCGCGTGACGTTCGCCTACCTGGTGTGGCGCAAGCCGTGGATGAGCGTCAACGCCGACACGTTCGCGAGCGCGCTCCTGACGCAAGCCGGCGGTCGCAACGTCTTCGCGGCGAAGAGCGAACGGTATCCCGAGATCACGCTCGACGAGCTGAAGGCCGCCGATCCGCGCGTCGTGTTCTTGTGCACCGAGCCGTTCCCGTTCCAGCCGAAGCACGTCGAGGAGCTCTCGCGCGGAACGGGTTTCGCGCGCGAGCGGTTCGTCGTCGCGGACGGCGAGTACTTGTCGTGGCACGGCTCGCGCACGCCCGACGGCATCGACTACGCGGCGCGGTTGATCGACGCGGCGCGCTGAATCGGCGCAGTCACGCTCACTCCGCGAGCCGCAACGTCCACTTCACGTCGTCGGAGCCCGACTTCGCGCCGTCGTCCACGCGATCGGGGCCGACCGACCAGAACACGATCAGCCCGCCTTCGACCGTCCCCCAGTTGAGCGGCCGCCCGGAGTACGGATCGACGCTCTTCGAAAGGAACGTCAACGCGTCTTGCGCGCCACCGCGGTACGCGGACAAGGCCATCCGCGCGAGCGCGAGTTGCGCCGACAGGTGGTCGGCCAGGCCCATCATCGGCGCCATCGACGGCAGGATCACGGACGTTGAGCTGGTGAAGAACCCCGGGGTCGGCTGCGGCGGAAGCTCCTTGCGCAGGAACGCAGGCTCGTCGGCGTAGTCGATCGCTTCCGCCATCGCGTCGAGATAAGCCGCCTCGTCCTCGTCGCCGGTGATCCAGCGCTGCATGCGCGACAGCAAGGAAGAGCGCGCATAGGGCGCGCCGTTCGCCGGCGTCCAACCGCTCCGCAGCGACTCGAACACGCGATAGCCGAACGCACGCTCGCCCCTCAGCGCGTTCGCGAGCTCGTCGTTCGGCGCCATCGCCGTGAGCCTCATCTCGATGTCGGTGACGTCGAGCCCGCGCGGCAGGAGCGGCAGGATCAGCTGCAGCGTGTTGACCGCGCGGTCGACGCTCAGGTTCCACATGACGTAGCCCAACAACCAGAACGAAGGCCGGTGCACTTCGGCGGCGTCGAGCCCGGCGCGCACGTCGTCGAGCGCCGCCGGGAACCGTTGCGACTGCGCGTCGAAGAGCGCGGTCACCTCGACGGCGTCCGGGATGCGCGTCTCCTGCGCCATGGGCAACTGAGGGAAGTCCGCGTCGGCTTCGTCGAGCTTCTTCGCGACGCGTTGCGGGTCGATCGGAGCGAGACCCTTGGCCGCCCGCGCGAGCTTCATCGACGGCGCGCGTCCGGCTGCGATCAGCTGGAACGCGGCGGGCTCGCATTCGCCGAACGCAACCGTGCCGTCGCCCGTGCCGAGACGCAACGAAATGTCGGACCAGAACTCGTTCCACGCGGCGCCGGAGTCGGACTGCTTCGCGAGCCACGGACGGATGCACGCTTCGAAGCGCTCGAACGCGGCGCGCGCGTCGTCGCCTTGATGACCCTGCATCGCCTCCGCGCGCAGCGCGTCGTAAGCGTGCGCGTCGATGATCTGCGTGACCTCCCAGAGATCTTTCGTCGCGCCCGCGCTCGCGAGCCACGCCGAAGGATCGTTGCCTTGCCGGGCGCCCATCGACTTCAGCTCGGAGGGCATCAGCGCCTCCTTCGACGTGATGATGCGATCGATCGCCGCCTGCCGGCGCGCGCGGCCGCGCGCCATGAGGATGACCAGCGCGCCGGCGAGGAGCACGACGAAGACGGCGAGAAGCTTCAGTCCCTTGCGGATGCGGGCGCGCCGCTCGGAGGTCGCGGACGGCGATGTCGCGGTCGTATGCGTCACGCCCTTGATCGTGCCGGAACGCTCGTGCCTCGGCCAGGAAGGAATCGGTCCCGGCCGCGCGCGCGAGGCTCACGCCCCATCGGAGAATGCACCCGCCGACGGTGCACGTTCGCGCGGAAAACGTGCGAATTCCACGGCGACTTGGCGCGAGCCTGCGCTCATCTCGTGAGGGAAAGTCGTCCGCGCTCGAGCTCTTCGGAGAGTCGCAGAGCGGCGGACGACCGGGGAACCACCCCTTGTCCCGCCATCCCCACCTCACTTCGATCCCATCCCATCAACTCGGAACCCGACACCATGTCACGTTCGATCGCCTCCGCGCTGCCCGCTCTCGTGCTCCTCGGCCTCGCGCCGGTCGCATCCGCCCAATCGATCACGCTCTTCGGCCAGCGCTACGAAGTCCAGCGCTTCGACTACCACGCGGAGATCACCTGGACGAACCCGGTCTCCCCCTTCAACCAGGAAGGTCTCTTGCGGATCGAAGGCGCGTGGTGGACCGCCAACGGTCACATGCTCGTCGCCACGAGCCACCAGGACCAGTCGGTGCCGACGACCTACGCGAACTTCCTGCTCGAGATCGCGCCCGTGTACGACGCGCAGCACAACGTCACCGGGATGCAATACGTGCGCACGGTCGTCGCGAACGATCCGGCGCTGCTCGGCTCGCCGTTCGATCTGCGCGTCGGCGGTCTCGTGATCAACCCGACGGCGACGGGCATCGCGGCGAACGGCAACCTGATCGCCGCCGACGGGGGCTCGACCAAGTTGCGCGCGTACGACATCAACACCGGCGCGCTCTTGCCCTACGGTCTGACGGGCGACGGCGTCTCGGTCATGCCGCCGATGTTCGGCATCACCGATCTGGCGATCTCCACCGAGGGCGCGCCTTCGACGTGGCGGCTGTGGGGCCTCGACGAAGGCAGCAAGATGATCAACTCGTTCACGCTCGACGCGACGCCGATCGCGAGCTTTCCCGTGGCGATCCTCGCCGATCCGGCCGCGCTCAACGGCGATCCGAAGGGTCTCGTCTACCTGAGCGACGTGAGCACGTGGCCCGCTTCGTTCCACGGACAAGGCGGCGTGCTCCTGATGTCGATGGGTGACTCGGGCCCGGGGTTGCAGGCGTTCCGACTGGACGGGACCGAGATCGCGTACGAGCCGATCGACAACACCGTGTTCGTGACGAGCACGCCCGCGAACCAGCCCAAGATCGAGAGCATCGCCGCCGACCCCGCGACCGGCCGCTTGTTCATGTACATGGAGAAGGGTTCGCTCGTGGACAACTGGGTGTGGGTGCTCACGCCCGATTGCAATGCCAACCTGATCGCCGACGCGGACGACATCGCGAACGGCACCGAGCACGACGACAACGCCGACGGCGTGCCGGATGCGTGCCAGTCGAGCGGTCAGGGCTTCTGCTTCGGCGACGGGAGCGGCACCGCGTGTCCGTGCGGGAATGCGTCGGCGGTCGGAGCCGGCGCGGGCTGTCTGAGCTCGCTCGGAACGGGCGCGAAGCTCACGGCGGCCGGCACCCCGAGCCTGTCTGCGGACAACATCGTGCTCGCCGGCGTTGGAATGCCGGACAGCTCGGCGCTCTACTTCCAGGGCACGATGCAAGTGAACGGCGGAATGGGAGCGGCGTTCGGCGACGGACTGCGGTGCGCGGGCGGGAGCGTCGTGCGCTTGAAGCCCGTGACCAACGCCGGCGGCTCCTCGCACTATCCCGCCGCGGGCGACCCGCCGGTGTCGGTGCGCGGGCAAATCGCCGCGCCGGGCACGTTCGAATACCAGGTCTGGTACCGCAACGCAGCGAGCTTCTGCACGAGCGCGACCTTCAACTTGAGCAACGGACTTTCGTTGACGTGGATCCCGTGAACGCCGCCGGATCGCGAGCGCGATGAGGCGCGTCCGCCAGGTTCACGTCTGGTTGGGCGTCTTCTTCGCGCCCGCGATCCTGTTCTTCGCCTGCTCGGGGGCGTTGATGACGCTCGACCTGCACAAGAGCCGCAACGGCTCGGAGGTGCTGCCGCTCGTCGCGCGCATGGCCGAGATCCATCGCAAGCAGAGCGCGTTCCCGGCCGCGCCGAAATCACCGACCGGAGAGAAGTCGCCGTCCGCGAAGATCAAGGACGAGAGCAGCGAAGCGGGCTCGCGGACGCTCTTCCGCGCGTTCGTCGTCCTGATGGCGGTCGGTCTCGCCGCCACCACGGTCCTCGGTCTCGTCATGGCATTCACGCAATCGCGCCAGCGATCCCGGCTGGCGTGGGCGTTCGCGCTCGGACTCGTGCTCCCCGTCGTGTTGCTGCTGCTCTGAATCCCGAAGAGCGTGCGCGGGTCCCGGACTGCACGCGCGACCTGCCGCGGACGCGACCCGGCGGCGGAGAAGCGGACGGACTGACGACCTCGAGGCATTTCGTCCGATATCGTCACCACGATGTCTGCCCGAGCACCGGCCTTCGTCTTCCTCGCTGCCGTGGCTCTGGTCGCCGGGCGCACGGCGGCGGATCCCGAGGGCATGGCGCTCGCGTTCCAGTCCGTGCGCGTCGGCACGTGCTTGTTCGAGCCGCGCGTCGACATCGGTCGGATCGAACTCGCGATCCAGGCGGGCGACGCGCTCGAGTACGACATGCTGCTGCCGGTCGCGTGCGCGGAGCATGCCGGGCCCGAGCTCGTGTTCGCCGACGGCCGGCGATCGAGCGCGCCCGAAGTCGCTGCGAGCGACGCGTGGCAGCACGTGCGCGTTCCGCTCGACGCGTTTGCCGGCGCGACGCTCGCGCACGTCGAGCTCGTGGCGCGCGGGAAACTCGCCGCCGACATCGGATATCGCGTGGACGACGTCGCCGTCGTGCACGGGGACCAAAGTGCGCCGGCAGTCATCTTCGGCGAGATGCTCCCGGCCGGATCGCGGATCGCGCGCGACGACGCGCGCAATGCGGGCGCGATGGTCGTGCCGCGCGCGTCGGAATGGGACGGAGTGCACACGCGGCTGGCCGACGAGCCCTTGGCCAAGCCGCTCTCCGATCGGTGGTACGCGTACGACCTGACGCGCCTCAGCAACTCGACGAACTCGGGAAAGGCGACCGGCGCCGCCGATGTCGCCGGTCCGCGCGGGAGCCTGCTCGCCGGTCCGTGCGTTCCTTTCCGTTTCACGAGCAGCGGCTCGTCCACCTTCGTGCGCGCGAGCGGACAACGTCTCGCGTTCGAGCCGGTCGAAGGCGGGCGCTTCTACTCCGTGTGGATCGCTGCGTCGCTCGACGAAGGACCGGCTATCACGACGCGCGCGTTCGCGTACGGCGACATGGGGGAGCGGCGCGTGCTCGAATTCACCGTGCCGGCGGCCGGCGATCCGGGGGCAGTCGACCTGGGCGGATGTACGTTGATCGAGATCCCCGTCGCGTCGCTCGTGCCGTTGAAGGGCATCCAGCTCCCCGACGAGCCGCGCTTGCGCGTGCACGCGCTCACGTTCCAGTGGCGGCGCGAGGGCGCGCTCGACTCGCGCTTCCGACTCGACTGGTTGGAGCACGAGGCGCGCTTCGGGAACGCGCTCGATCCCGCTCTGCGCACGGAGCTCGCGCGCTACGTCGACGACCGCACGATCGGGCCGATCTTCGCCGAGACGGCGGAGGACGAGCAGGAAGCCGAGCGAGCGATCTTCGACGCTGCGGTTTCGGGCAACGCTGCGTTCGTCGACGAGCAAGTGAAAGAGCGCGTCAAGAAACACGTCGCGATCGGGGCGCCGTTGAAGTCGCTGCGCATCGCGTTCGAGAAGGGCGGCGACGACCGCGGCGCGCTGCACGTCCCCGCCGGCGGCATCGTGACGGCCGAGGAGCTCGCGCGCGCGGTGAGCAAGCTTCCGGCTGGACGCGCAGTCGTCATCGACGGCGATCCCGCCGAGTTGCGCCAGGCTCCGCAGCTCCTGCGCTCGGCCGGTGTCGACGTCGCGCTGATCGACTCGGAATCCCCGCTCGCGACCTGGAGCGGACCCGACGGCTCGAGCGTGCAGCTCGTCGGCACGTCGCGGCCGATCGCGGACGCGCGCGAGATCGCCGAGCTCCCATGGCACGCCTGGATCGAGCGTGTGAGGAGCGGCAAGACGATTCCCGAGATCTTCGTGCCCGTCGATGCGAACGAGACCGCCCGCGCCGGCGCGAACGCGATCGTCGCGCTGTTGTCGCGCGTCGACGTCGCGCCGAGCGTGCAATCCGCCACGGCGGAGGAGTTCGCGGCGCAGGCCGTCGCGCGGCTCGGGAAGGCGGAGCCCAAGTTCGCGCCCGGGGACCTGCGGCCCATGGACGAGGGTGCCGTCGATGCGGACTCGATCGTGCGCCGGCGTCGCACGGTGGCGGCGATCGGCGTCCTCGAGACCTTCGCCACGATCGCACACGCCGACGGAGCGCCGGCGATCGACGCGCGCATCGATGCGCTGTGGGCCGCGGTGAGTTCGAGCCATACGCTCGGAGGCGCACGTGCGCTGCTCGGCGACCAGCTCGGAGTTCTCGCGCGCGGTGCGACGACGCTCGGCGCGGGAACGCCGATCGTCGCGTTCAATACGGTGCCTTGGCCGCGCACGACGTTGGTCCGGCTGGACGCGCCGGGTTCACGAGTTCTCGGCTCGGACGAGAAGGAGCGGCCCGCGCAGCCGGCGGCCGACGGCGGAACGTTGTTCGCGGTCGACGTGCCGTCTCTCGGGTACGAAGTGGTGCACGCAGTGCGCACACGGGGAAGCACGGCCGCAGTCACGGTGCGAGCTCCGGTCACGGTGACGGAATGGACTGCGCGCAACGACGCGATCGCGTTCACGATCGATCCCGCCTCGGGCGCGCTCACGAGCTTGAAGGTGCTCGGCGACGACACGGAGATGCTGAGCGCGCCGGCGCGTCTGACCGGCGAAGGCTGGACCGTGAAGTCGGCCGACTTCGTCGAGCGCGGGCCGCTGCGGGCAATCGCGCGCCTGCAGCTCGAATCGCCGGCGGCGCATGCAACGGTCGACTTCGTGCTAGAGACGCGCGCGCGCTGCGTCGAGGTGCGGTGCGCGCTCGATGCCGTCGATCGCTCGGCGAACCTCGCATTCTCCGTGCCCTTGCGACACGCCGCCGCGCGGGCGATCGCAGGCGTGCCGTTCGGATCGTCGCCCGCTGCACCGCTCGCGGACGGATCCGCGGCACGACTCGGCCTCCTCGATTGGGTCGCCGGCACGGACGGCACGAACGGAGCCGCCGTGCTCGCGGAAGAGTGCGCGGCCGTGCGTCTCGCCGCAGGCCGGATCGACGTCGAGATGCTCGCGCCGATCGAGCCTGCGCGCGCGCGCACGACGACGTTCGCGCTCGCTCCCTTCTCCGACGGATGGAAGAAGGCCGGCCTCGCGCAACGAGCCCAGGAGCTGGCGATGCCCGTCGAGCTCTTCGTCACCGACGCGCACGCGGGTGCGCGCGATCCGCGGCATTCCTTCGTGTCGCTCGCGCGCGTCGACAAGGATGCATCCCTTGTTCAAGGAGCGGACACCGGCCCGATGTTGTCGTCGTTGCGGGCCGGCGCAGAAGGGGAATGGGTGATTCGAGTGGTCGAGACGAGCGATCGCGCGCAAGATGTGCTCGTCGAGACCGATCGACCCGTGTTCGAAGCGCGACGCGTCGACGTGCGCGGCGCGTCCATCGGCACACTGCACTCGGAGCGCCATCGCGCTCTGCTCCCGCTCGGTGCACGGCGCATCGAGAACGTCGTCCTGCGCTCGCGTCCCTGAAGAGATCTCATGCCCGCACCCGATCCCGTCGAGATGAAGCGCATCCAGCGCGACCAGTGGAGCGTTGCCGCGAGCGCATGGCTGCGCTGGTTCGGCGTGTTCGAGGACGGCGCGCAGACCGTCAACGATGCGCTCTGCGACATGGCGCAGTTGAAGCCGGGTCAACGCGTCCTCGATCTCGCTTCGGGGTTGGGCGAGCCGTCGCTCACCGCGGCGCGCAGGGTCGCGCCGGGCGGCACGGTGCTGGGCATCGACCTCGCGCCGCAGATGGTCGCGTTCGCGCGCGAGCGTGCGAGCGAGCGTCACATCGCGAACGCGAAGTTCGAGGAAGGCGACGGCGAGGATCTGCGCGTCGAGCCGCACACGTTCGACGTTGCGCTCTCGCGCTGGGGCGTGATGTTGATGCCGGATCCGCCGCGCGCCGCCGCGGGCGTCCGTCGCGCACTCAAGCCCGCGTCGCTGTTCGCCGCCGCAGTGTGGAGCACGGCCGACGAAGTGCCCTTCATCTCTATGCCGCAGCGCGTCGCCATCCGCGAGCTCGACCTTCCGCCTCCCGATCCGGATGCCCCCGGTCCGTTGCGCATGGGGGAGCAAGGCGCGCTCGAGCGTTGTCTCGAGAAAGCCGGATTCCGCGACGTCGAGAGCCGCGTCGTGCCGGTCACCATCCGGTTCGCTTCGATCGCCGAGCTGGTGACGTTCCAGCGCGAGATGTCGGGCGTGCTGAAGCGCGCGCTCGAGTCGCAGCCGCCGGAAGCGCACGAGCGCGTGTGGACGGCGCTTTCACGCGAGGCGCAGCGATTCACCGACCGCGACGGATCGGTGCGCTTCGAGAACCGCTGCCGACTCGCTGTCGGTCGCGCTTGAGGAAGCGGGTGGCTGCCTCCAGTGGCACCATCGCGCACTTTCGCGCGACCGGGAGCCCAGCCGTCGCGCCGCGGGTGTTTGGGGCCGATTCCGATTCCGACCGTCGGACTGGTTCGGCGGTGCCAGGCACCGCAGGCGCGACGTGCGCGCCATCGGTGCCAGGCACCCGCCGAACGAAACCGGCCCGCAAGGAGACGATGACCTGCGCCAGCGTCGCGCACAGAACCCATCCGCACGCGATCGGCGCGCTTGGCTGAGGAATTTGGTTCCTGCATCAAGGCGGCAGCGGAGGCCGACCGATGCAGAGCGCCGTATGGCGACGATGCCGGAGGACCCTGACAGCACGTGCGGAATGTGCGGAGGCGCGATCCGCGAAGACGTAAGCACGTTCCTGTACGACTCTCCCGTTCATTGCGCGTGCAGTCGCTCGTTCAACGGTCGGCGCTTGCAAGCGTTCGTCTTCGACTACGTGCTCGCCGTCGGGCTGATGATCTGGCTCCTGATCGAGCACGACTCGACTCCGCAAGCGCACGCGAGCGAGAGTGTCTTCGTGTTCACCCCGTCGATCGTGCTCGCCGGCGCGGCGTGTCTTCTCGCGAAGGATTCCTTCTACGGCACGTCGTTGGGCAAGCTCCTCTCCGGATTGCAGGTCATCGACGCGGACACCGGGCGACCCATCGGCTTGCGGCAATCCTTGCAGCGCAACCTGCTCTTGCTTTCGGCGATCGGATGGGCGCTGCCGATGAACGTAGGCTACGGGCTCATGCCCGTGTCGCTGTGGTTCGTCGCGCATCGCATGCGCTTCGGGCCGCGGAAGGGCGATGGGTGGGCGAACACGCGCGTCGTCGATCGCAAGTTGCGTGACGCGCCGGCTTTCGCCGTGACGGACCTGGATCCGATCCACAGGAGCTCGGTGGCGGCGTGATGCTCGCCTCCGAAGTGCTCATGCAGACCGATTCGTCGTGTGGGATGTGCGGCCGATCGTTCGCCGACGATCCGAAGCCGACGACGCTGTTCGAGCTTCCCGTCCATCGAGCGTGCAGCCGCGGGTTCTACTGGCGGCGAACGAGAGCGGCCGTCGTCGACATCGTGATCGCGTTCGCGTTGCTTCTCGGCATCTCCTTCGGGCCCATGTTCGCGACCGATGCTCCCTATGGAGGCGACGGAACCTCTCACGCCCACTCGGCGTTCCTCGCGGCAATCGCATTCTTGCTTTCGAAGGACGCGTGCTTCGGTATCTCGCCCGGCAAGGCGCTGTTCGGCCTGCAAGTCGTCGACGCCGACACCGATGCGCCGATCGGAGCGCGTCAATCGTTGCAGCGCAACCTGATCCTGTTGTCGTGCTTGTCGATCATCGTCCCGGTGGGTCTCGTGCGCTTGTTGTCCTTCTCCCTGTGGAAGATCGCGTACCAGATGCGGTTCGGTCCGCGCTTGGGCGAAGGCTGGGCGAACACGCGCGTCATCGACCGTAAGCTCCGCGGCGCACCCGTTTTCACCGCACCGGACCTCGATCGCATCCGCCGGAGCTCGCTCGCGGCGTGACCGCGCAATCGCCATGCAGACCAATTCATCGTGCGGAGTGTGCGGCGAGTCGTTGGCGGACGAACGGAAGACGACGGTCCTCTTCGGCACGCGCGTCAGTCGGAAGTGCGGCAAGTCGTTCAACGAGAAGCGGATGCTGGCCTATGTGCTCGATGCGGCCGCATCCCTCGCGATCGGCCTCGGCGCTGCGTCCGTGTTCGCGCCGACCGACCCGACGAACGATCGCGTCTGGTTCCTGATCATGTGGAGCGTTTCGACGAGCCTGATGCTCGTGAAGGACTCCTGGCGCGGCACTTCGCCCGGCAAGTGGCTCTGCGGTCTCCAAGTGGTCGACGTGGACCACGGCGGTCCGATCGGAATCCGACAATCGGTGGTCCGCAACCTGCCCGCGGTCGTGCACGGGATGGCGTGGCCGGCGTTGATCGTCGCGCATCGCATGCGGTTCGGTCCGCGCGACGGCGAGAAGTGGGCGCGGACGCGCGTCATCGTGCGCAAGCACCGCGACGCACCGGCGTTCGTCTCCACGGGCGCGGACGAGATCTGGACGGACCCGCGCGCCATCTGAGCGCTCACTTCGCCGGGATCTCGATCCACCAGCCGCGCTCGGACTCCAGCAGGCCGAGCTCGTCCTTCAACACCCACGGATACTTGTCCTTGCGCATCTTCGTCGTGTCCTTGACGCGGCAGATCACGCGATAGAGGCCGGGATCGAGGTCGTTCTTCGAGATCGCGAGCTTGTGCACGCCGGTCAGGTTCTCGCGCACGACGGACTTGGGCTTGTCGGTGATCGTCATCAGCGGACCGCGCCTGCGCCGGTCGCGCGGACCGGCGGTGCCCTCTTCGTCCCACTTCGAAGCGCCGCTCGAGCGCGGGAAGCGCGACTCGGGCAGGATCCACCACGTGACCTCGAGCGCGTGCGTCGCGGGCCTCATCACGTTCACCGTGATCTCGAGCGGCTCCTCGCCGATCTTGCGCGGCTCGCGCAGCTTCATCGCCTGCGGCTCGGGCGTGACCGACTCGATCGGGTCGACGATCGAGTAGATGCGCAGCACGAGCGCTTCCTGGCAGACGACGCAGTAGTCCTCGCTGCTCGACATGACGCAGCCGGTCGCCGTCGGACGCCACGCACCCTTCACGCGGCCGAGCGCGCCTTCGTACACGCCGACGCCGGGCACTTTCGCGGCGATCCAGTGCGCCCACGGAACCGCTTTCGGATCGTCGGTCGCCGACACGTTGATCCCGTCGCGCGCGGGACCCTGCTCGTGCGACTGCTGCTCGGCGTACTCGTCGGAGAGACCGCCGAACGAATGCCCAAACTCGTGGATGATCGTGCGCACGTCCTGGCCGCCGATGGTCGCGACGCCGCCGCCGCCCGTGCCGAGCACGCCGTTCTTGACGAACACGATCGCGAGCCCGTCGGTGTCGGGCATGCGCTTCAGCACGTCCATCACGAGGTTGCGATCGATGCCGACGTGGCCCGCGAAGGTGTTGAGCGTGTGCCCGTTGAGCGCCGTGTCGTACTCGCGCCCGAAGCCGTCGACGCCCGAGTCGGCGGACACGAGCTCGGCGCGCAGGAAATTGAAGTACGAGTAGTACTCCCTGTACGTCGACTGGCGCGCGAAGAGCGGCGGGATCGTCTCGGTCAGCTTGTCGAATGCCGCCAGGTGCTCCATCTGGTAGCCGTCGCCCATCAGCACGACGTCGACGCGGTTCTTCGACGGACCGTTGCGCACGACATCGGCCGATCCGAGGAACGCGCTCGGCAGGCCGCGTTTCGCCGCCTCCTCCGCCTCCGGAGTGCCGGGGAACTTGGCGACGATCTTCTTGTACTCGGCGCGCGCTTCTTCGAACCGGCCGGCGCTCGCCTTCGCTTCAGCGTGCTCGAAAGCGTCGTGCGCGTCGGTCGCTGGATCGCCGGCACGTGCCGGCACGCACACGCACAGGATCAGGGCAACGAAGCGTACGGAGATGCGCACGACATTCACTCTACCCCTCCGAATCCGGCTCGTTGCGCTCGAGACAACCCAGCGAGACAGCGTGCCGGGATCGAGCTCACTCCCTCCAACCGTCGGCGCCGATGAGGGGCACGAATCGAACGGGGCCCAAGTCGTCGGTCGTCCAATTCCCGCCCGAGTGCTTCGTCATGCGCACGAGCCTCTGGTCCGTGCGCGGGTTTCCGACGGGGACGACGAGGCGCCCACCAACCACGAGCTGATCCATCAACGCTGCGGGCACGTAGGGTGCGCCCGCGGAGACGATGATCGCGTCGTAGGGAGCGTTCGGGGCGAAACCCAACGAACCGTCGTGCAGGTGGACGCGCACGCGATCGAAGGGAGGGCCGAGCTCGCGCAGCCGTGCAAGGGCCCCCGAATAAAGCTCCGGAATGCGCTCGACCGTGTCGATGCTCTCGACGATGTGCGCGAGGACCGCAGCCACGTATCCCGAGCCGGTGCCCACTTCGAGCACGCGATGATCAGCCGAGAGACACAACGCGGCGATCATGTCAGCCACGAGCGACGGCTGGGAAATCGTCTGACCCATCCCGATCGAGAGCGCTTCGTCCACGTAGGCGACGTCGACGAGATGCGGCGGGACGAAAGCCTGGCGCGGCACATCGGCGAGCGCGCGGGCCAGGCGCTCGTCCTTCGCCCCGCGAGCCAGCAGCCATCCAGGGAGAGCGGAAGATGCGCGGCTGCTCCGGATCAACTCCCAATCCGCCTCGTCGCCGAACTGCTTCGCAATCTCGAAGCCCATGACATCGTCCTCACGTGCGCGTCAGCGCATCGGGCAGCTTGAACACCGTCGTCTCGACTTCGCCCTGCATCTCGACCACGTTGCCGACGCCGAGCTCGCGCAGGCGCTCGATCACCTGCTGCACGAGGCTCTCGGGAGCGCTCGCGCCGGCCGTCACGCCGATCTTGTTCGTCGTCACGAGCCACGCGGGCTGGATCTCGCGCGCGTCGTCGATCAAGTACGAGCGCACGCCCGACCGTGTGCCGAGCTCCGCGAGCCGATTGCTGTTCGACGAGTTCTTCGAGCCGATCACGATGAGCACGTCGATGTGCTCTTCGGACGTCAGGCGCTTCACGGCGTTCTGGCGGTTCTGCGTCGCGTAGCAGATGTCCTTGAGCTCGGGACCCTTGATGCCGGGGAAGCGCCGCACGAGCGCGTCGATCACTTCGCGCGTGTCGTCGATCGAGAGCGTCGTCTGCGTCACGTAGGCGAGCCGCGACGGATCGCGCACGACCAGCGACTCGACTTCCGCGACCGTCGAGAGCACGTGCACCGGGCCCTCGATGCGGCCGCGCGTGCCTTCGACCTCGGGATGGCCAGGGTGACCGATGAGGACGAGCTCGTTGCCCTTCGACGAGTAGGACTGCGCTTGGAGGTGCACCTTCGTGACGAGCGGACACGTCGCGTCGACGATGCGCAAGCCGCGCTCCTCCGCCGTGCGCACGACGTCGTCGGACACGCCGTGCGCGGAGAAGATCGTGACCGAGTTGTGCGGCACCTGGCCGAGGTCGTCGACGAACTTCACGCCACGCCGCGACAGGTCGTCGACGACGTGGCGGTTGTGCACGATCTCGTGCAGCACGTAGACGGGCGCGCCGTGGATCTGCAGCGCGCGCTCGACGATCTCGATCGCGCGGTCGACCCCGGCGCAGAACCCGCGCGGGTTCGCCAGGCGCACGTCCATCAGTGAGGGGCTCTCGTCGTCATGACTGCATGATCGCAGAATCGAGGGGAGACGCTACTCGTCGTCGTGCGCGGACTGGGCCGAACCGTGCCAGGCACCCATCGCCGGAGTACCGGCGACGGGAGCCAGGCACGATCCGGTTCAGTGCTCTTCCTTCGCGAGGTTGCGATTCCAAGTCGGGATCTCGACCACGAGGTCCTTCGATCCGTCGGGCACCGCCTGGCACGCGAGGCGCGACTGCGGCGTCAGGCCGGGCGCGTTGTCGAGCTGATCCTCTTCGTCCTCCGTCGCTTCGGGCATCGTCTCGAAGCCTTGCCGCACGATCACGTGGCACGTCGAGCACGCGCACACGCCGCCGCACGCGTGGTCGATTTCGATGTCGTGACCGAGCGCGATCTCGAGGATCGAGCCCTTCTGCCCGTCGCGCGAGTACGGCAGCTCCTCCGGCCGTACGTCGACCTTCACGTTCATCGGCAGGAACGTGATCGAGTATGGCTTCGTCGGCAGCTTGGCCGAGACCGGTTGGATGAAGGGGTTCTGACCGCCCATGGGGTCCGCTCGCGGACCGCACACATTAGCCCGTCAGGGGCGGGAGATCAGCACTTCGCGTACTTCCAATTGCGCGATTTGCCCTCGGCCATCCATTCCAGCGCTTGTTTCAGCCGCCGGGCGCGCGTGTCCTCGCCCTTCGCCTCGCCGATCCACTCCATGTATTCTCGTCTGTGGCTCGGGCTGAAGGCGTCGAACGTGGCCTTCGCCTTCTTGTTCTTGGCGAGCCCCGCGGCGAGCTCCTTCGGCATCGTCACCGGCTTCTTGTCCTGTGTCGTCTTCTTGCGCACGACCTTGACGCCGTCCTCGTTGAGCTTCATCGCCTTCTTGATCCAGCGCTTGAGCTGCGCCTTCGGCGGCACGTCCTTCAACGACGTCATGCGCCCGAAGCTGCCCATCGCTTCGCGCGACTTGAAGTCGTGCTCGTCGACGACCAGCTCGTGCTTCCAGAAGCCGAACACGGCGTGTTGCTTGAAGGCGGCGAAACCGCACAACATGCCTTCGTACTCGAAGCTCGGTGAGCTCCACTTCATCGTCTCGACGACGTCCGGGCAGCTTTCGTGCACCACCGCGCGGAAGTGCTTCAGGATGGGGCGGGCGAATTCAGCCGACTTCTCGATGTAGGCGTCGATGCGCGGATCGCGTGTGACCATGCGCTCCAGGATGAGCGCGAGCGGTCCGCTTGGCAATTGACCGATCTTGCGAATCGTGCGCGCCGCGCAGGCGTCCGAAAGGAGAGTCGATCAGGGACGGCGGCGGCGATGGGGCCGCTCGCCGGACGGCTTTTCGGGGCGATCCGGCGGCGCGGGCCGGCGCACGGCGTTGCCGAGCAAGCCCCCGGTCAGCGGTCGCTCGAACGTGCCGGGCGGACGCTCTTCGCTCGCCGGGCCCGCTCGATCGCGGCGCGCGGCCGGCGGTGCGGTCGCCGGACGTTCCGGACGATGAGCCGCCGGTCTCGAGCGCGAACGATCGGCATCCGGCGCGCGCTCCTCGCGTGCGCTCGAAGACGGCGCGCGCGCGGCGGGTCGTTGCGCCGGTCGCTCGCCGCGGGTGCGACTTCCGGAATCGTCGTCAGGTCGTGCGCGTTCCTGCGGCGCGCTGCGCGTGGCTTCGCCGCTCGTCGGCCGGCGCTCGCGCGAGTGTGCCGGTCGATCCGCGCCGCGCGGAGTCTCGCGAGGCGCGGATCGAGTCTCGCGCGATTCCGATCGGCCGCCTTGATCGCGCCGCGCGTGGCCGGCCGAGGTCGTCGCGTCGTCGCGCTGCGGAGCGGATCGATCGTCGCGCTGCGCGGCAGGCCTGTCACCGCGCAACGGAGCGGTGCTTTCGTTGCGCCGCGGGGCAGTGTTTTCGCTGCGCCGCGGGGCAGTGTTGTCACCGCGCTGCGGAGCCGTGCTGTCACGGCGCCCCGGAGCAGTCCGCTCGCCACGCTGCGAAGCGGGACGATCGCCGTGCTGCGAAGCGGGACGATCGCCGTGCTGCGACGGCGGTCGTGCTTCGCGACGCGGAGCGGATCGCGCCTCGTTGCGCGCCGGTCGCGGCGATTCGCGATTCGGACGCACGTCGGGATGACGCAGCGACTCGTCGTGCGCATGCGTGTCGACCGGCCAGTGCTCGGGCTGCGGCGACTGCGAAGGGCGCTCGTGCGCCGCGTTGCGGCTCGGCCGCTCGAAGTCCGGCGCCGCACGGCGCGGGCGATCTTCGACACGCGGGCGCGCATCCTCGCGCGGACGGTCGTGCATCCGCGGACGTGCGTCCTCGCGCGGGCGTTCCTCGGCACGCGCCCGCGTTTCCTCGCGCGGCCGCTCGTCTCGACGCGGGCGCTCGTCGCGCCACGCCGGACCGCGCGAAGGCCGCGGCGCATCGACTTGCGGGATGTCCCACGTCGCTTCGCGCTGGATCGGACGCCAGCGGCGCATGTCGAGCCCCCCGACCAGCGTGATCGCGCGACCCTTGCGGCCCGCTCGCCCGGTGCGGCCGATGCGGTGCGTGTAATCGGTGACGTCCTGCGGCGCGCTGTAGTTCAACACCGTCGTCACGTGCGCGACGTCGAGCCCGCGCGAGGCGACGTCGGTGGCGACGAGCACCTTCACCTCGCCCGTGCGGAACGCGCTCATCACGCGGAAGCGCGCAGCCTGGTCGTAACCGCCGTGCAACGCCTTGATCGAGAACGGCAGGCGCTCGAGCCGCCGCATGAGCTTGTCGACCTCGGTGCGCCGGTCGCAGAACACAAGGAAGATGTCTTCCGGATCGCTCTGTTCGACCAGTCGGATCAGCGTGAGCGCGCGATCGTCGTCGTCGACCTGGATCCAGCTCTGCTCGATCGTGTCGACCGTCGACACGCCCGCGGCCGTCGCCACCTCGACGGGGTTCTTCGTGTACTCGCGCGCGAGCTTGAGCAGCTCGGGCGGGAACGTCGCCGAGAACAAGAGCGTCTGCCGCTCGTCCGGCGTGAACGACAGGATCATCTTCACGTCGTCGATGAAGCCGATCTCGAGCATCACGTCGGCTTCGTCGAGGATCGCGAACTCGGTCCACGGGAACGAGAGGAAGCGCTGCTTGTACAGGTCGAGCACGCGGCCCGGCGTGCCGACGACGACCTGCGCGCCGCCCTTCAACGCCGAGACCTGCGGCTCCATCGGATCGCCGCCGACGATCAGCGCGACCTTGACGCCGCGCGCGGCGCCGAGCGCTTCGAGCACCTTCGACACCTGTTGCGCGAGCTCGCGCGTCGGGCACAGCACGAGACCGAGCACCGAAGCGCGCGCCGGATCGATCTTGGCCATCATCGGCGCGCCGAACGCGAGCGTCTTGCCCGTGCCCGTCTCCGCCTTCGCGATCACGTCGCGTCCGTCGAGCACCGGCTGGATCGCGAGGCGCTGTATCGGCGTCGGGACCGTGATGCCCATGCCCGCGATCGCGCCTTGGAGCTCGTCGCCGAGCTGCCATTCGGCGAAGGACTTGATGTCCGGCGGCTCGAGCGTGGGATGCAGCGGCGCGATCGACGAATTCGATTTCTTGTCGGGCGAGCCCGGGCCGCCGTGCCCGCGGGAAGAGGGCGGTGGGCGGCGACCGCTGCCGCCGCGACCACCGCGGCGAGGAGGATGCGATTGACTCAAAGATGGGCTTTCGAGCGAGGATGCGAGGAACGAATGGACCGTAGGATAGTGCGCTTCGTCCGCGGAAAAAGCTCTCCGCCGGAAAACAGTCCCGTGCGAAACCTCGAACACCCATGTTGACGACGCCGATCCTGACCCTCGTCCTGGCCGGGGCGATCCAGTCCGCGCCCGCCGCGCCCGCGCCGCAGGGGACGCACGTTCTCACGCTCGAATTCGCGGTTCCCATGCCGCTCGTGCGGGGTCGGATGGACCATCTCGCGTTCGATGCGAAGCGCAACATCGTCTACATCGCGGCCCTTTCGAACGGGACGATGGAGAGCGTCGATCTCGGCGCGAAGAAGGTGCTCGAGCCGCACACCGGGATGAAAGCGCCCGCCGGCATCGTGCACCTCGCGGATTCGGACGAGGTCATCGTCGCCAACGGTGACGCCGGCGACATCGACGTGATCCGCGGGAGCGCGCCGAAAGAACCTTCCGGCGGCGAGGCACCCAAGGACGGCGCGCCGCCGAAGCGCGGCACCGACAAGGCGATCGAGGAGCGCGCCAACTCGGTGCGCAAGCTGCACGTGGGGGCCGACGTCGACAACGTGCGCTTCGATCCGGTGACGAAGCGCATTCTCGTCGGATTCGGCAGCGGCAGCCTCGCGTTCGTGAGGACCGATGCGTGGCTCATCTCGGGGCTGATCGATCTCGGCGGTCATCCCGAGTCGTTCCAGATCCGCGCCGACGGCAAGCGCGCATGGGTCAACGTCCCCGGCAAGCAGCAGATCGCAGTCGCGGATCTGGTCACGAATCGCGTCGACCATTGGATCGACGTCAAGGCCGCCCCGCAGAACTACGCGATGGCGCTCGACGAACCCGGCAAGCGGCTGTTCGTCGGATGCCGCGATCCGGGCCGCTTGATCGTGATCGACACGGAGACCGACGCAGCCGTCGCCGACCTCCCGATGGCGGGCGACGTCGACGACATTTTCTGCGACGCGCAACACGGGCTCGTGTTCGCTTCGTGCGGCCAGGGCTTCCTCGACGTGTACGAACGCGCGGGGCCCGGCTCGTGGAAGCCGAAGGAGAAGATCGAGACCGCCCCCGGCGCGCGGACGTGCCTCTTCGTGCCCGAGACGAACCGTCTGATCCTGGCCGTGCCGCACGGCGGCAAGCAGCCGGCCGAGTTGCGCGTGTACACGGTCACACCCTGAGGATCACGCGATGCGCATCGCCACTTGGAACGTCAACTCGGTCCGATCCCGCCTGCCGCGCGTGCTCGAGTTCCTCGAGCGCTCGAAGCCCGACGTCGTGTGCTTGCAGGAGATCAAGTGCCTCGACGAGCAGTTCCCGTACGAGCCGCTCCAGGATGCCGGTTATCAGTGCGCCGTCTTCGGCCAGAAGACCTACAACGGCGTCGCGATCCTCTCGAAGAAGCGCATCGAGGACGTCCGCAAGGGGATGGACGACGGGCGCGACGACGTCGAAGCGCGCGTGATGTCGGCGCAGATCGAGGACGTGCTCGTCGTCAACGCGTACGTCGTCAACGGGCAAGCCGTCGGCGCGGACAAGTACCACTACAAGCTCGACTGGCTGGGGCGCCTGGGCGAGCACCTGCGCGGCGGCTTCAGCCTGAAGGAGAAGCTGGTCGTGATGGGGGACTTCAACGTCACGTTCGACGACCGCGACGTGCACGATCCGGACCTGTGGCGCGAGAAGATCTTGTGCTCGACGCCCGAGCGCGAAGCTCTGGGCGCGTTGATGAAGCACGGCCTGCACGACGGCTTCCGAAAGTTCCACGAGGAGGGCGGGCACTACACGTGGTGGGACTTCCGCACGATGGCGTTCCGCCGCGGGGGCGGGTTGCGCATCGATCACGCGCTCGTCTCGCAACCGGCATGGGACGCGATGACGGAAGCGACGATCGACGTCGAGATGCGCGCCGGCGAGAAGCCGAGCGATCACGCGCCGCTGATCATCACGCTCTGATCGCGAGTGGTGCCTGGCTCCGGTTGCGCGTACTCGCGCAAACGGTGCCTGGCACCGCTCGCCCAGACCATTCCCGTCGGTCTGCCGGGAATGGATTGGACGATCGGTGCCAGGCACGCGCTGCGCGGAGTACCGCGCATCACGAGCCAGGCACCCATCTCACCAGCGCTTCAACATCTCGTCGGCGATCCAGTCGGCGAAGATCTTGTTGCCCTCGCGATCGAAGTGACAGCCGTCGTAATACAGCGTCTCCGCGTGATCCTTGAACACCTGCGTGCCGTCCAAGTACGTCTCGCCGCCTTCTTTCAACTTGATGCCCGCCTCGCGCAGCAGCGGATACCCGAGCTCCACCGCCTCCATCCATCCCTTCCCGATCACACCCTTCTGCATCTCCTCGTCGGTCACCGGCTTCGACCCTGCGTCGTGCAACGTCGGCTGCAGCACGTGCACGTACTTGATCCCGCGCGCTTCGCAGATCGCGCGCAGCGACCGCGAGCCCTCCGTCCAAGCGCGAATCCCGTCCGTGATCGCCGGCAAGCCCGGGCCTTCGAACCGCGGACCGCGCAACACGTACTTGCCGCCCATCTCGCGCGTGCGCTTGTAATACGCCTGCGTCAGCGCCTTCGTCTCCTCTTCGATGGCGTGCAGGCGCTTCTCCGCGATCCGACCGAGAATGGCGCTGTGCAACGCGCCCGACGAGAGCGTCTTGCTCGTCACGCTCACGATCTCGCGCAGGTCGGCGACGATCTGCGCCGCCATCAGGATCGAGTCGCGATCCGCCGTGCCGCTCATCGCCAGCGCGCCCCAGTGGATCACCGACGGCAAGAGCGGGCTCGAATGCAACGCCGCGTTGTCGTTCGAGAGCGCGACCTCGTTGAACCCGTCGATCGCGAGCACGCACTCCGGCTTGAAGCCGATGGTGAGCATGTACTGCACCGCGTTGACGGTCTGCGGCTGCTTGTAGCCCCCGCGCGCGTACTTGTAGAAGTACACGTGTCGGCCCTTCAGCTTCGGATCCGCTTCGAGCCGGCGAATCAGACGGTCCGCCCCGAACGCGCCGAACACGTCCGCGACCGAGCCGCCGACGAGCAGGATCTCGTAATCGTCCTCGGTCTTCGGATCCTGCAGGCGATCTCCGTCCGCGAGCATCTCTTCGAGCGAGCCGAAGACTTCCCAGCCGAGGTAGGGATGGATGAGCCGCTGTTGCGCGGGGTTCTCGGGCGCGACGTCGGTGACTCCGGCGGGCGCGGGATGCGGCACGAAGTCGCGCGCGCGGCTCTGCACCTCGAGGAACCTCTCGCGCAATCGATCGGGGTCGTACGGATGTCCGCTCACGCGCAACCACGTGCGGTAGCCGACCTCGGCGAGGCCCAGCGCGAGCACGACCCCGAGCACCACCGCCGCCAGGATCCGCGGCCATCTGCGTCGCTTGCGCTCAGCGTTCTCGGTCATCGTCGCCATCGTCGCAGTTCACCGTGACTCTTTCACCAAGGCCAGCATTTCGTCCGCGATGCGGTCGGCCAGCATCACGCAGCCCTTGGCGTTGAAGTGACAATCGTCGAAGTAGAGGCGCTCGTGAACGTCGGCGAAGATCCGCGTCGCATCGACGAAGTGCTCGCCTTCCGCGCGCAGCCGCTGACCCGCCGCGCGCAGGAGCGGATAGCCCGCGTGCACGCCCGCAACCCAGTCATCCGGCCCACGGCCTTCCTCGGCTTCCTTGGGCGTGAGCGGCTTCGACCCGTCGTCGTGCAGCGTCGGTTGCAGGACGTGCAGGTACAGGATGCCGCGCGCGTCGCACATCGCGCGCAAGGAGCGCGAGCTCTCCTCCCAGCAGCGCACGCTGGACTCGGCCACCGACTGCACGTCGGACTGGAACGGCGGCCCGTGCACGACGAGAGCGGAAGCGCGGTCGTGCAAGCGCTTCGAATAGGCGTCGAATGCCGACCGCGCGTGCGCTTCGTGCGTGCTCATCGCGCGCAGCACGAGCTTCGCCGCGATCGCGCTGTGCTGCGCGCCGAAACGCAATGCGCGCCGGCCGATCGTGAGGATCGCGGCCTGGTCCTCGAGTCCCGCCCACGCCGCGCCGATCGTCTCGCGATCCGGCGCGCTCGTGTTGGTGATCGCGCCCCAGTGCCCGACGGCGGGCAAGAGCGGGTTGGATCCTTGCTCCGCGTTCGCGTTGCCGAGCGCGACCTCGTTGAAGCCGTCGATGTCGATGACGCATTCGGGCGTGAACCCGAGCGCGAGCATCCACTGCACCAGACCCACCATCTGCGGCTGCTTGAAGCCGCCCATGCCGTACTCGTAGACGAGGATCGTGCGTCCGGCGAACTTCGGATCGGCTTGGAGCCTCTCGAGGAAATGCTTCTCGCCGTACGTTCCGTACACCGCCGCGACCGAGCCGCCGACGACGAGGATCTCGTACGGTGACGTCGGTGCAGCGGCGCGGCTGCGCTCGAGGTCGAAGTCGATCGACTGCAGGTTGCCGGTGATCATGTATCCCGTGAACGGATGCACGACGGGCACCTGCACGGCGAGCAGACGCGATTTCGGCTCGGGCGCCGGCGTGGGGCGCGGGACGAGATCCACGGCGCGGCTCATCGAGAGCTCGATGCGCTCGCGGGCCTGATCGGAATCGAAGGGCGTGCCGCGGATGCGCAACCAGATCCGCGCACCGACTTCGGCGGCGGCGACGCCGGCGATCAGCACCAGCGCTTGGAGCAGCAGGATGCGCGGCCAGGATCGCTTGCGCCGCGGGACATCGGTCGGCGGTTGGGCTTGGACGTCCGTCGAAGTCATGCGCACTGGATGTTCGCACAGCGGTGCCAGGTTCCCAATCGGGTGGTGCCTGGCTCGTGATGCACGGTCGCGCGCTTTCGCGCGACGAGGGGTCAGGTATTCCGCGCAGCGCGTGCCTGGCACCGCTCGACCAGACCACCCGCGTCGGTTCGACGGGAATGGAATGGGCGAACCGAGCCAGGCACGCGCTGCGCGGAATACCGCGCATCACGAGCCAGGCACGGCTCGCCGAGCTTCGAATGCGCCGCCATGAGTCGGTACGTTATGGCGATGCTCCCCCTGCGCATCACCGGACTCGTCTTCGTCGCACTCTCCGTCTCCGATTGCGCGTTGCCGCGCACGGTCCAGGACGCGCCTGCGTCCGACGCCAAAGCCAAGCCGGCGGAGGCGAAGAAGTGGGACGTCGACGCCGCGCCCGGACCGAAGCACGACGTGACGATCGACGTCGACGAAGGCACGTGGATGAACGTCGACCTCTCGCCCGACGGCAAGGAGATCGCGTTCGATCTGCTCGGCGACGTCTATGTGATGCCGTTCGCAGGCGGTGAAGCGCGCGCGTTGACGCACGACGTCGCGTGGCAGATGCAGCCGCGCTATTCGCCCGACGGCAAGCACATCGCGTTCACGAGCGACCAGGGCGGCGGCGACAACGTGTGGGTGATGGAGCGCGACGGCTCGAAGGCACGCGCGGTCACCAACGAGTCGTTCCGCCTGCTGAACAGCCCGACCTGGTCACCAGACGGACAGTTCATCGCGGCGCGCAAGCACTTCACGTCGCACCGCTCGCTCGGCGCGGGCGAGATCTGGCTCTATCACGTCTCGGGCGGCGAAGGTCTGCAGCTCACGACGCGCGCGAACGAGCAGAAGGACCTCGGCGAGCCGGCGTTCTCGCCCGACGGCCGCTACGTGTACTTCAGCTACGACTCCACGCCTGGCGACACGTTCCAGTACAACAAGGACAGCACCGGTCAGGTCTACGCGATCGACCGGCTCGACCGCGAGAAGGGCGAGCGCGTCCCGTTCGTCACCGGCCCGGGCGGTGCGTGCCGGCCGACGCCTTCGCACGACGGCAAGAAGCTCGCGTTCGTGCGCCGCGTGCGCTTCCACACGTGCTTGTTCGTGATGGACGTGCGCTCGGGCGCGGCCGAGCTCGCCTACCCCGACCTCGAGCGCGACATGCAGGAAACGTGGGCGATCCACGGCGTCTATCCGACGATGGCGTGGACGAACGACGACCGCGAGATCGTGCTGTGGGCGCGCGGGAAGATCCGCCGCGTCGACGTCGCGACGCACGGAGCGACCGAGATCCCGTTCCACGTCGCGACGACGCGCTCGATCCAGGACGCGGTACGTTTTCCGGTCGAAGTCGCGCCGGAGGAGTTCGAGGTGAAGGCGTTGCGCAACGTGCGCGTGTCGCCGCAAGGGGACCGCGTCGCGTACCAGGCGCTCGGTCACGTGTGGGTGCGTGACCTGTTCGCCAGCGACGCGAAGCCGCATCGCTTGACGCAGGACCCGCAGCACTTCGAGTTCATGCCCGCGTTCAGCCGCGACGGCAAGTCGATCGCCTACGTGGCGTGGAGCGACGACGATCTCGGGTCGGTGCGCGTCGCCGACCTCGGCACCGGCACGTCGCGCGCGCTGACGCTCGAACCGGGGCACTACTTCGATCCGGTGTTCTCGCCCGACGGCGCGACGGTGGTGTACGTCAAGTCGGGCGGCGGCTACCTCGTGTCGCCGCTCTGGTCGCACGAGCCGGGCGTGTACAAGGTCGCGGCGAGCGGCGGCGCGCCGGTGCGCATCTCGAAGGACGGCGCCAACCCGCAGTTCGGCGCCGAATCGGATCGCGTCTACCTCTACTCGGAGGAAGACGGCAAGGACACCGACAAGCACACGCTGTGGAGCATCGGGCTGGACGGCCTCGACCGGCGCACGCACCTCACATCGGAGAACGCAGTGCAGTTCGCGCTGTCCGCCGACGGCAAGTGGGTCGCGTTCCAGGAGCGCTTCAACGCCTACATCGCGCCGTTCGTGGCGACCGGCCGCGACCAGGCGATCGGACCCAAGTCGAAGGCGATCCCGGTCGCGCGCGCGAGCCGTGACGCGGGCGAAAACCTGCAATTCTCTCACGATTCCAAGCGTCTCTACTGGTCGCTCGGACCGCAGCTCTACCAGCGCGACCTGAAGGATGCGTTCGCCTTCCTCGACGGTGCGCCCGAGAAGTTGCCGACGCCGCCCGAGTCCGGCGTCGACATCTCGTTCAAGGCGAAGCAAGCCGTTCCCGAGGGCTCGTTCGCGCTCGTCGGCGCGCGCATCGTGACGATGCACGGCGACGACGTGATCGAGGACGGCACGATCGTCGTCGAGAAGAACCGCATCAAGACGATCGGACGGAGTGCCTCGGTGCGCGTGCCGACCGGAGCGCGCTCGTACGACGTGCACGGGACGACGATCGTGCCGGGCTTCGTCGACGTGCACGCGCACGGTCCGCAGTCCTCGGCCGGAATCACGCCGCAACGCAACTGGGTCCACGCCGCGAACCTGGCGTACGGCGTGACGACGATCCACGATCCGTCGAACGACACGAACTCGATCTTCGCCGCTGCCGAGCTGGCGCGGACCGGAGCGATCCTGTCACCGCGCACGTTCTCGACGGGCACGATCCTCTACGGCGCGGCGGGATCGGAAAAGGCCGAGATCGATTCGCTCGACGACGCGCTCTCGCACCTGCGGCGCTTGAAGGCGATCGGTGCGGTGTCGGTGAAGAGCTACAACCAGCCGCGCCGCGAGCAGAGACAGATGATCATCGAGGCCGCGCGAGAGCTCGAGATGATGGTCGTGCCCGAAGGCGGCTCGCTGCTCGAGCACAACCTGACGATGGTCGTCGACGGGCACACCGGCGTGGAGCACTCGCTGCCCGTCGAGCGCATCTACAAGGACGTCGTGCAGCTGTGGACCGCGTCGAAAGTCGGTTACACGCCGACGTTGATCGTCGGATACGGCGGGCTCGACGGCGAGCACTACTGGTACCAGCACATGAACGCGTGGGAGCAGCAGCCGCTGCAGACGTTCGTGCCGCGCTTCGTGCTCGATCCGCGCTCGCGCCGCCGTCCGATGGCGCCCGACGAGGACTACAACATCCTGCGCAGCGCGGGCATCGTGAAGTCGCTCGTCGACGCCGGCGGACACGCGCAGCTCGGTGCGCACGGGCAGCTCGCTGGTCTCGGGGCGCACTGGGAGCTGTGGTTGATCGCGCAGAGCGGCATCACGAACCTGCAGGCGTTGCGTTGCGCGACGCTCGACGGCGCGCGCTACCTCGGTTTCGATCACGACATCGGCTCGATCGAGCCGGGCAAGCTGGCCGACATGATCGTGATGGAGAAGAACCCGCTCGACGACATCCGCAACACGACGTCGATCCGCTGGACCGTGCTCAACGGCCGGATCTACGACGCGAAGACGCTCGCGCCCGTCGACGGCGGGCCCGGTGTCGAGCCGCAGTTCTTCTTCACCGGCATGCAGGAGGGGATGCCGATGCAGGACACCGACGTGCACTGCGCGGGCTGCGGCCGCTGACCCGGTCCCGCTCCGGCGTCGCCACTTCCTGGTGCGCTCGTCGGAAGCGTCGCGTGCACCGGGACGCGCCCCACGAGCGATCCGGGTCAGTACGCCGAGTCGACGAGGGTCAGCGCCACCGAGCTGCCCAAGTGCGGTTGTCCGCTCGTATCGAGCAGCACGCACTGCAAGTGACGCATCTCGTTCGTCACGCCCGCGCCGAGGTCGCCGATCGGCAGCGTCACCTGCAGCGCTCCCGTCGCGTCGGTCATCCCCACCGACAACCGCCGATACGGCCCCAGCCCCAGGAACACGCCGCCGAGGAACGGTGACCCGATGTGCGCCGGCAGTGTCGTGCTGACGAGGAACACCCGATCGCCGGGCGCACCGTGGAAGGCGAGCAGGAGGCTCTGCGCTTCGCGCACGATCGGCGACGAGGCCAGCGTGCGCGCCGTGCCCGCGGACTCCACCCACGGCACCGTCGCCGATTGACCCGCCGACCCCGACGGGGCCTGCATCATGCAGGGGTTGAAGCCGCCCGCTCCGCCGTTTCCGCCCGTGAGCTGGTTGGCGATTCCGCTTCCGGTGGCGCCCGTGCTCAGCCTCACTCCGTGTCCACCGTTCCCGCCCGCGGTCGGGTACGAGTAGGTCGTGCTCGTGCAGTTCGGCGCGGGCAGGCCGCCGTCCATCCCTCGTCCGCCCTGGCCGCCGAGGATCGTGCAATTCGATGCGAACAAGCTGCTCGCATCCGCCACGACGCCCGAGCCCCCGTCGCCACCGTCCTGAGGACTCCCTGTGCTGGACGGTACTCCGTACGCCCCGTTTCCGCCCGTGATGGTGCAGTCGTGGAGCGACACGGTCGAGTTCAAGAGCAGCACCCCCGACACACCGAAGGGCACGTAGAACGAGAAGTTCAGGGCGTTCGCGCCGTGGATGACGCATCGCGTGACGGCCACGTCGCTCGCGTCGATGCACGTGAGCGGCTCGCGCGCGCCGGCGACGGGCGCCATCGTGGTCTGGATCGTCAGGTCTTGGAGACGCACGGCGCCTGCGCAACTCGTGACGCGCACCGGAGCCGTTGATCCGAAGGTCGAGATGTTGAGCCTCGAGAGCACCACCAGCCCTCCCGCCGGCAGGTTCGAGACGACGACCGCGCTCGAGTCCGACACTTGCCCCCCGGTGTCGCCCACGATCGAGAGCGACTTCGCGTTGATCGTCATCGCACCCGGAGGGACGCGGAGGAGGATCACGTCTCCGTTGACAGCAGCATCGATCGCAGCTTGACCGGTGGCGTGACCGCCGGGGCCGACGACCAGGACTCCCGCACGCGCCGCGGGAAGGAATGCGAGAAGGAGGACGAAGCGGGAAAGCTTGCGCATGGCACTTCCTCTTGGGCGTAGGTACCGGTCCGAGGTCATTTTACTTGAGCCCGGGAAAGCGTTGCGTCGAACCCCGTTCGTCCCAAGGCCGGCGCGACCAGACTGCCGCTCCAGGGCCCTCGATTCCTGGAGCGGACAGCCGAGGCGGCCTCCGTCTTCCCCTGCTTCGCGCTTTCAGTACGCGGAGTCGAGGCGCGTCAACACGCTCGAGCTCCCGACGTGCACGTGTCCCGTCGCATCGACCACCACGCACTGCAAGTGACGCACGTCTTCGGCAACGCCCGGCCCCAGGTCGCCGAGCGGCAACGTCACGTCGAGCATGCCCGTGCCGCCGATCATTCCCATCGACGTGCGCCGGTACGGACCCTGACCGAGGAAGACTCCGTCGAGCTGCAAGGCCAATACGTGCGCCGGCTGCTGCGAGCTGGCCAGGAACACGTGATCTCCGGGCACACCCGTGAAGTGGAGGTGGAAGCTCGTCGACTCGCGCACCACGCGCGGCGCGCTCAAGATGCGAGCAACGCCGGCCGTCTCGTTGAACGGCTGTCCGTCCGAGTTGAATGCGCTTCCATTGGGGGCTTGGACGGCCTGCGAACCACACTGGTTGACGCCGCTCATTCCGCCGATCCCACCGATGGCGCTGTTGGCGAAGCCGACGCCCGTTGCCGGCATGAAGAGTCGCACGCCGGATCCGCCGTGCCCGCCTGCAGTCGGGTAGCTGTACGCCGTCGGAGCGCAGGTCGGCGGAGGACCCCCTCCGTCGATCCCGTTTCCGCCGTTCCCGCCGATCAACGTGCAACCCGAGAGGAACACGTTGCTCGTGCCGATCGCGAGCACTCCGTCAGAACCCCACCCCCCCGAAACCGGAACCAGCATCGCGGTGAACCCACCGTTCGCGCCATGCCCGCCGCGCACCGTGCATGCATGGAAAGACACAGTCGAGTCCTGCACCCATGCAGCGGGGACACCCTCGTAGATGTAACCCGGTCCGTAGTTCGCGCCGTCAGCCCCGTGGATGTTGCAGTTCGTGACGGCGACGTCGCCGCTGTTGTGGATGTCGAGCGGATATTGGCTTTCCAGCACATTGGGATCCTAAGCTTAGAATTCCACGTGGACAAGTTGTCGCG